>Ga0208770_1000368_pt1 | contig 30307 bp, 33 predicted proteins | sample AntAceMetag02UK9_FD_184771 | JGI IMG/M metagenome (GOLD analysis project Ga0208770, IMG submission 184771) | Saline lake microbial communities from Ace Lake, Antarctica - Antarctic Ace Lake Metagenome 02UK9 (SPAdes) (version 2) | ecosystem: Environmental > Aquatic > Non-marine Saline and... | reverse complement strand
CAGAATCAAAAAGCCGAAATTGAGTTTCGTTTACACGCCTTGAATAGATCTCTTCAATTCCAAAATTAAAAAAATTAATTGACTTCAGAAAGAGTCGCCTTAAGATCTGATTAAAGCAACAACGCCTGAAAAAAGAATAAGTTTAATTTGATAACTTTTAAATTGCAACTTTTTTGATAAGAAAACTTTTAAATAAGACATGCTTGAGCTTGATTAACTCCCATGTTCGTGGCTATTTCATAAAGTTGCTCTGCGATATCAGGAGATAAAAAACAGGTCTATTTTATTTCAGGTATTCGTTAGGAAAAGTCTAATGGAAATTCAGGATTACACCGCTTTAATTTTTCGGTCAAATAATTCAGAATCTTTGTGCATTGATAGTTTATCAACTATTGTCGAGCTTGCTTCATTCATTCCTATTAACTGAACCGAAGTTCCAGCCTTTTGAAATTTCAGTACAACCTTATCAATAGCTTCAACAGCAGATAAATCCCAAAAGTGAGCTGCAGTCAGATCAATAGCTACTTTTTGAGGCGGGTTGTTAAAATTAAAAGCAGCAGCAAATCTTTCCGCTGATGCAAAAAATATTTGCCCGGTAACTTTATAAGTAGACCTTTTTTTGTCTTCTGAAGGAAACAAGATGACCTTCATTAACTTTTCAACCTTTTGAGAAAAGAAAACAGCGCTCATTAAGACACCTACAAAGACACCTATTGCTAAATTATGAGTCAAGACAACAGTCAAAACAGTTACTAACATGACAATCGTAGAGCTTTTTGGATTAGTTTTTATATTTTTAAGCGAAGACCAGTTAAAAGTTCCTATAGAGACCATGATCATCACAGAGACAAGTGCTGCCATAGGGATCTGCTTCACCCATCTTCCCATGACTAAAATAAGAAATAGTAAGAACAGTCCTGCCCAAAGGGTAGAGAGACGAGAGCGACCTCCCGTTTTGACATTGATGACAGTTTGACCAATCATACCACAGCCTGCCATACCTCCAAAAAAACCAGAAACGATATTAGCTATCCCCTGCCCTTTACACTCACGACTTTTACTACTTGTAGTATGAGTTAAGTCATCCACAATAGTAGCTGTCATTAAAGATTCTAATAAGCCGACCGCTGTGAGGGTTACAGCGTAGGGTAGAATAATAAGTAAAGTCTCTAAATTAAAAGGAATATTTGGGATTAAGAAAATAGGTAAAGTACTGGGAAGTTGCCCCATATCTCCTACAGTCCTTAAATTGAGCTTCAGAAAAGCACTGATAGAGGTCAAAACAACTATGCAAATAAGAGGAGAAGGGACCGCCTTTATATAGCGGGGAAGAATATAAATAATACTTAAGCCAAGAGCAATCATGGCAAAGAAGAGAATTCCTGCATTTCTAAATTCTGGTAACTGAGCCATAAATATCAAAATGGCTAAAGCATTAACAAAGCCTGTGACCACTGAGCGTGAAACAAAACGCATAAGGCTACCAAACTTAAGCAAGCCTGCGATAATCTGCAGAAGCCCTGTTAGAATGGTTGCAGCAAACAAATACTCGAGGCCATGCGTCTTAACTAGGGTAACCATGACAAGTGCCATTGCTCCTGTTGCGGCTGAAATCATTCCGGAGCGCCCGCCAACAAAAGAAATAACGACAGCGATACAAAAAGAGGCATAAAGACCCACTTTTGGATCAACACCTGCAATAATAGAAAAGGCAATTGCTTCAGGAATCAAGGCTAAGGCAACAAGAGTCCCTGAAAGCATGTCATTTCGGGTATTTCCAAACCATTTTCTTTTAAGAGATAGAAGGGACAAAACTAGAATAGAAAACTCCAAATTAAAATTAACAACTTATTTAGTTAAGAAAGTAATTATAAAGTTTCCCTGTCTAATTTACAATATTTAATAACCGTCTATTAATCTTTTTAATAAGTCATAGTCGGTTGTATATAAGAAACTTAAGTGCTTATCAAAAATAAACGACCTAGAGTAAAACAGAATTGAAAATGGACTTTTTAACGTCTCGAGCTTCGAGCATACCCATAGAAAATTAGAAGAGCTCCAACAACAAAGAGAACGACACCCCCAATGCGCAACCAAAGAGCAAGAGTTTTATACTTTCCAGCACTTACCTCTCCCTTATTAATTTTTTGTTGTGCAGGTTGTGTTGCTATTTTTACAATTTTTTTCGTGAAGGGGTTAATTTTGCTAAGAGTTCTTATGGTATTAACTTTTCTTTGACCAGTATTAATTTCGCTTTCGCCTTTCGCTACCTTTGCTGAAACAACCGTTCCAAATAGAAAAACGCATATACCTAAGATTGAAACAACAAAACCCGTTATTTTCCATGCTCTCATCGCGTTATAATTTTTTAACTTTGCCATTTTATTCTCTTTAAATTAATGATTGCAGACTCTAACTGACCCTAATACATGTAATTTCAAAAAATAAAAAAAAGGTCAAGCTAATTTATTTAAGCTTCAACAAGTAGATCTAAATAAGCATCAAGCTTTTAAATACCAATTCTTTAGTAACAAAAAACTCTCCCTTTTTAAATTTGCTTTAGATTGTGAACTTCTATAAACTGGCTACTCTTTTTATTATTCTATTTTACCGAGGACTAAAGGATGATTACAAGAGCGACCTATGCTGATATTCAAGCCTATGCCAGCAGAGCTGAAAGGAAAGACCTTGCTGATGATGAAATGCCCTCAGAAACTCTTTTAAAAGGCATGAGTCGAGTACTTGACACAGTATGCGAGGAACATCTTCAGAACGTTGAAGCTCCTTTACATGAATCTATAGAGATGAGAAGAGCTGTTCTCACTTTAACGAACGGACCCCGAACTTGTGGAGGATTTAAACCTGAAAATGCAATCCTTGGGCATCTAACACCTTTTGAACAGATGTCTGCATTTGGCACCTGGATGGAAAGAACAGGTCCAACGATTAGAAAACAACATACATTTGCATTTTTAGCACCTGGAGATAAGGTGGTTCCCATATGGGTTAAAAAGCCAAAGAATGGTCAATCATCCCTTTTTACTACAATGATAGGCACCACTCGAGGAAGATTGAAGGCTCCGGCTTATCCAACATGGGCAGCAAGCGACCCTAAGGAAACAGGTCAAAGTCATTTCATAGATCCTCTATTTTGTCTAGAGACACAAAGACAACCTTCCTTTTTGGGAAGCTCTCTCTTAAAAGCAAACCCTTACGATGCTGGCACACTAACTTCAGATTGGAGATACAAAACTACAAATGCAGATGGATCATTAGCTGCAGAAGGCTCCGTGGAACATAAGAAACAACACACTAGCAAAGTAGAAGAGATTAAACAAAGATCAGCAGGCTTTAATCTTTGTAAAATGCTTACAACTATTCCAGAGGGCAACCTTTTGCCTCAATCCAATTATGAAGATTACTTTGAAGAGGGCTATGATGATGATGCCGTTCCATTTGTTTCGGCTACGAAACTTTGCTCTTCTATATCGAAATACATTGATGGAGAAACACAAGACCTTGCATCTCTAACAGGAAAATTATTTGCAACTCGCCTCTCTTCTAGATCAGAAATTCCTGTTGTACAAGAATATACAAGGGAAGCTTTGTTTTAAGGATCTATTCTAGATATCTCTTAAGGAATTAGGGCATCTTTTTTTTAGAAGATTGTGCAACCTTCGTCTTTACTGGGTGGAAATACGAGTAAGCTTGTTACTCTTTTTGCTGCATTAGCTAAAAAAAATCCTACAGAGACTAAAGTTATAATTCTTATCATGGTATTGCGCACAAGAATATTTTCAGGAGTAGGTGTTCTGATGTAACTCACCCAGTTATTTTGATTAATTGTTCCTTTAAGACTTGTTAAGAAAAAAGCGCCAACCAGTGCAGCTTGTAATCCAACAGTCCCTGATTCAAAAGCAATGCTTAGCATAGGAAGCGCAACTGAGCATGCTTTCCAACTTAAAGCATTCATTGAAGCCCCACCCATTGCAAATGCCAATGCATTTTTCATAACATAGGGAACTCTCTCATTATTTGGAACAGGGACCGCTGTTATGAAATAGGATAACCCTTTTTCATCAATAGTTGTTTTTACTAAATCTCTTAGAGTAATTGAAGCAGTGGATAGAACGGCACCTGCCAAACCTCCAGTGGTAGCACTCATTATTGTATCATACCAATAACTCCCGCCCATATTCCCATTGCTTTCGATACAACTCATATTAGCTCCAATTTACTGAGAAATCGTACCGTTAAAATAGTTTAAGAACAATTATTTTCTAGCATCAATTTAAGGTTTTTTATATACGAGAATCAAAAGGCCGTTCATGAAATTCACCTACACACCTCTACATTTACTTTACTATTTTATAGGAGGAGCTATCGGCGCCTTTTTTCGCTATAGTATGTCAAAGCTCATTACCCTAATCCTGAATAACAAAAAAAACAATGCCCCCTTCCCCCACCACACACTCGCTGTGAATATTTTGGCCTGTTTTTTAATCGGTCTTTTAGGAGGTCAGTTCAAGGGCGGAAGTCCTCTTACAGGCCACATCTTTCACATTGTGCTCTTGTTTGGATTTCTCGGCAGTTTTTCGACCTTTTCAACTTATATTGCAGACACTTTTGAGCACTATAAAAACAAACGATATGGCTATGTAACCTTGTATACTCTAGCGACTTTCATTCTGTCTCTTGGGGCCGTCTTGCTAGGTAAATTAATTGCTGGAGACTTATGAAAACAAACTCTAAATTTCTAAAAGAGTCTCTAGGTGTTTCAGTAGGGGGAGGACTGGGAGCTTTTGCCCGTCTTTTTGTGGTTCAAGGCATCCAGATTAAATACTTTTCAAATTTCCCGATTAGCATTCTTATTGTCAATTTATCTGGTTGTTTTGTGACAGGCACTCTGCTTTCTTTAATGGAGGAAAAGATGAGTGATCTTCTAAAGGCTTTTTTATTCATCGGTTTTTTTGGAGCTTACACAACTTTTTCAGATCTTACATTCGACAGCATCAACTTTATCCTTCAAGGAAGGTTTGGGGCTGCGCTTTTCAATATAGGGATCTCGTTAATAGCAGGGTTTCTTTTATTTACGACAGGCTATTATTTAATGAAGCACTTCAAACCAAACTAATCCTCACCTCTAAAAAATTCCGATGCACTTGAAGTCGCACTTTTAAAGAAACTCACAACACGCTCTTTTAAATTAAGCGCTGTCATCTCATCAGTAATAGGTTCTACTTCTGAAATCGAGATCAGTTGTTGTAGCTCGCTTCTGGCGGCTGTTACAGCGTCGCTCTCACCTTTCATATAAGGTTCAAGCACTCTCGAAACTTCGTTTAACTTTTCGCTGTCCAAAAAAGGTAGCGTAGCTACTAAATTAGCGAAGTCATCTCCCAGGTCTGGAGCTCCTTCTACGGAACCTATACAAGTTGAAAGAGCTATACATAGAGGTTTTGCAGGACCTCTAGAAATATCAATAAAATCATCTCGAGGCAGGTCAAATCTTTGTTGAACAAGGGTAACAAAACAATCTACACATCCTTCGATCTGCTCAAAGTTAGGATGTTGCTTTCTTAGATTTACAAGTCGATCAGTCACCTGAACGTTAAGTTCTACCCTCGGCGCACCCAGCATTGGGGTAGTTAAAGTCCCTTTTAAAACTACCTCTAAAAACCCATACCGGCCTGCAATTACAGTAATATCTTTCACTTCTCGTGATTTAGACGGTCCCGTTTTATCGTAACCTGGAACTCTAAAAATTGATGTAACGGGTAAAGCTCTATCAACAGAGAGTTTTAGATCTACACCCCGGGTAACAGCACCTCTAGGCCGACACCATACTCCTTTAGCTTCAGTTTTTAGATCTCCTGAATGGTGCAAAGTTAAGGTTAATCTTTCTGTCACAACATCATTGATGGGTCGAACGGTTAGAGATATTCTTGAACCTACTGAAGAAGTTGCCATAAAGTTGTTGTCCTTTTTAATTTACATCTACTTTAAACCTTAAAAAGGTTTTAAAGTCAGAAAAAACAAAAAAAAGCTCTCTGGATAATATCCAGAGAGCTTTTTGAAAACTTAAGTAAGATAAACTACAAAACCTTAACTTTAGTTGTAGGACTCTCTACTTCAACATACTCACGATTAAATCTTGCCGATATTACTGTCCGGGCCGCAGAAGCTTTGTCTGAAACTCCGAATCGATTATCAAGAGAAGATAAACCATTATATGCTGCTGATTTAGCAGAACTTAAAGTCTCTCGTGTTCCACCCCAACAATCAGCTAGTCTTTCTTTAGCTGTTCTATCAACTGATGAAGAAGTAGTAAACGTAGGACCTTTTTCACCATGTCCGATTGTAATGGAAGCAAAAGTTAATGCTCGACCTTCATACGCCTCTCCGGATCCAGCTGGTGCAAACCCAAAAGATTCCCCCCAGTTACTGGAAACTCCATCAGGACCAGTTCTAACACCCTGCATAGAAAAACCTTCCTTTATACTTGCACTAGGCAAGCTAAGGTCAAACTTCGATGTAAAGCCATTCTGATCTGCAGTACTTAAAGGGATAGATTTCTGCGTATCTTTACCGAAAACAGGTACATAATGCGTACCTAAACAATTTACTTTGAATTCAATATTAGTTCCCGCTTGAAAATCAGGATGTGTGTTCGTACTAACGGAAGCTCCCCAAGTTTGAGAAAAAGTAACTCGAACGACTTCCCCAGGGCTTCTGCTCGCTGCGCCTGTAGGTTGCGCTTGTACAGGAGGTCCTCCATCTGTACTAGCTGGTTTAATTGGACTTAAAGCTGCCATGTCTCACCTTCCTTTTTTTAAGGTTAAAAATTATACATCTATCTTAATCAAATCTTTATTTTATTTCCAAATGAAATTGAAACTAAAAAAAAACGAAGGGCTATCTTTTAGAGAATAAAAAACTTAGATGAATCTTAACGGATTACAATCAGAACTTTTAAGCGCACGGTTTTTTTATACCGGAACGAATTAACCAGGCATTAATAGGAAAAGTTGTCAAAAGACCTATTGTTAAACCTATTTGCATCATGAACCAGTAAAGAGGCATCCCTGCATTTACAGTTCCATTGTACATATAGTAAATAGCTAAAAGCCAACCGTACATACCCAACTGAAAAGCAGTTAAAGAAAATAAATCGGCTTTTACTGACTCAAGGAGAGCTTCCCAAAAGGTGAGGTCGGGTCGCATAGGTTTGATGTTTAGGTATTGAAAAAACAGCCCAAATAATAAAGCTGCACCAAAGTCTATGAAGAATGAAGCCCAAAGAGTATGACCCAAAATATGAATGCCTACCCAAAAAATAGTGATTTCTGAAATGATATCAGCAAGGGTACATCCAGCTCCACAGTGTGTTGCAGAAATATAAATTTTTACCCACGTTGGCTTTTTTCGCTCTCTCTTAGGCTTTCTTTCACCTTGCATATTGAGGTTATTGACTCTTCCGTACATGAAGTACATAAAGAGACCTATAGGACCTGAATAAAGAGCAGTAATAGGCCAAGCTATATTCATGATTCTCATGTATTGATAGCGCCCCATACAGATATCCGCTAGAACAATGCAAAATGAGACAACGCCCACCCCTAAGAAAACCCAGGCTAATATATTTATGGTAGACATTTTCTAAAGCCCCTATCAAGTTGTTAATAAGTTTCTTTTTAAAAAATACATTCTTATATTGCAAGGGGTCTTCTTATTAATAACCAAGCTTAGCTTGATAAGAACCGAGCTTCTTTAAAAAAAGAGTCTCTAGGTCTTCGTTAGAAATCGCTCTCCAGGCGTCTACTTTGTATTGAAAGTCAGAAGAATACATCGAAGATGTAAGGCTTTCATCAAAAAGAAATTCTTGTTTTTTTGAAGAGAATCTTAGAAATTTAGAAAGGGCTTTAATTTCCACTTGAGCCTCTTCATGAAGATTGGGATCGAGCAAGTATTCTCCGTGGAAAATAAAGACATCTCTTCTGGAGGCATATTGGCAAGAGGCCTTAATCTGCTCACAGAAGTCTTTTAAGAGGACCTCATCTTCCAAAACCCAGGTAAGTTTTTCTTGAAGAGAAATCAGGGATTTAAAGCGCATGTAGTCTAATCCTGAGAAAGTTCGCCTGTTTTCCTTTTCTAATTCTTGAACTTCTAATAGGAGAAGGTCTTTTAGATTAATGGAAACAAAAACTTTTCGATCGACTTCATTTTTAAAAAAATGACTCTTATCGACCTCTGGATCTAACTTTAAATCCCAAAGTCCATATGTGAAGACCCCGTCTCCCCATATATTAAGATATCCTTTTCGATCTGATAAACGATCAAAGAAGGATGAAAAACCGAGCTTAGAGGGGTGAATAAAAATTGAGAAAGTGGGTTTAGGCTTACTTAAAGACACAAAATCTTTGATCTTAAAGCTAAAAATAGGAAGAGATAAAAGAAGCAAAGAAGTCAGGATGATTTTTTTTTTCGTCATAAAATAAGTTGTTAAAACTTTAATCAATCTTAATACAGTTGAATTAAAGATTTATAGAGAAATCTTCACTTTCCCAAAAAACACTAAAAAACTAAAGCTTTTGAAAAGCACCTTTAAGCACTTTAAAGAAGGTGATTCGCTTTTACAGGCTCCTTTTTCTATATTAAACGGTTCAAATAAAAATTCATGAATTTTTATTTGTATTATTTACCTCAACCAATTATTCCGAAAGATTAGATCGAGAGAAACCTAAACGAGGCATATGCAAGAGAAAATCTACCAAACGATACATTCCTTGAAGGAGATCCAACCCTTATTGGCTCAACCTGATGAAGCTTTACTCGTCTTCGATGTCGATTACACCCTAACCCATCCATTAGAACCCGCCTTCCAATTTAAAAACTTCAAAGAGAATGTAGAGGTTATTCAACCCATCTTTACGGGACTTTCAGCTCAGGAACGAGACATCTTTGCGAACTTAATGGTTTTTCATATAACTGGGAGCCATTTAATTGAAAAAGACACAGCCTCTTGGATCCAAAGGTTACAATTAGAAAACTACAAGATTATTGCTCTAACAGCAAGTTTAACCGCGCCGATCAAAGAGGAGTGCTTGATTAAGAAGAGAATTGAAAATCTTAACCGACTTGGGCTTGATTTTTCTAAAGCATTTGAGAAGGTTCCTCGCAAAAGCTATAAGGAAATGCCCCCAAACTTTAATTGCCACCCTCATTATGAAGAAGGAATTCTATTCACTAACGGTGAAAACAAAAAAAACTATAAAGGAGAGCTTTTAGTTGAGTTTCTATCTTCATTAGAATGGACTCCAAAACAGATCATTTTTGTAGATGACCGCCCTTTAAACCTCCAGGTTGTTCACGAAGCTCTTCAAAATGAATTTCCTGAAATCGACTATATTGGACTTCATTTTCTAGGGGCTCTAAGCTACCCTTCAGAAGAAATCTCAAAAGATGAATTTCTTACTAAAATTCAGTCTCTTGCAGCTGAGGCTAAAACCTTAAGCAAACGTTTTTCAAAAGATATAAAATAGAGCATTTTTAGTCGTTTGCACTAAGATTTTTAAACATTAGTTCAAGGCTATATCAATAATTAGCGTCACATCTTTCATTTCAATCGCTTTAAGGCTAAAAGAGTCAACAGGAGCTACTTCATAAATCAACTTATTTTCTTTTTTAAGATACTTAGAATGAAAGAGTTCTAAAACTTCTGGCTTAGTTGAACTTGAGAAGCTTACATATCCAAGAGCTCCTCTTTTGCACTTTAGAAAGGCGTTGCGGCCGATCTTACAAAACCACACATATTGCCTCATATAGATAATTCCAAAGCTTCGATTTGGCTGAGACTTATAAAACTGTAGGTGAGGGCTAACTCCGTTGAGAACGAGCAAATACCTGCCTGGATGTTTTGGGTCATCTTCAAGTACCCCTGTTGCTGCTTCTTGAATGAGAATAAAGCGCTTCCCCTTTTTGCCTCTCCCAGCCTTTTGATTAATCTTTTTAAAGTGTCTTTTTTCGGTGTGGGCCACAGGTTCTTGAGCTAGAAGTTTTTTTGAGGGTAGCGAAGCTAGCGAGATAGCTATGATTGGAAGCAATAAAAAATATTTTAAAGAGGGCATAGGCAACTAAAGCTTAAAAAATTTATCCATATCCTAATCCTTCTACAAATGCAAGCGAATAGAAACAATCGATTAAGAACTGTCAAGTAAATAATTCAACTAAATAATGAGATATATTTATAAAGTCTTAATATTACTTAATTATAATAGAGGATTAGAAAGAGTTATTGAAATAAAAACATTATAGGTGAGTAAAATGTCAACCTACATCAAAGAGCTGAACAATCATTTTCCCTTCAATATCTTTGCCCAAAGCATCAAAGAGAAGAAGGATACCAAGTTAGTCTTGGGAGGTTCTCAAGAAGGAAAAATAGGACCTACTCATTATGAAACGATGAACCAGACCTTCAATAAAATCAGCGAAAAAGCCTCTCCTGGAGTTTCATTTAATGTAAATAGACTCGTAAGCTATCTAAATGGTGGAACTTGTTCAGCTATGACTTTTGGCTTTGCAAGAGACCTTATCAAGAGCCCTATTAAAGACCTTCATGAACGAATCGTAACGGTCATGAAGAACTACACAAAGTCCTGTGCTGCATTTAGAGCGGAACAAATCGCTTTTAATTCCATTGAGAAAGACACCTCTACTCCAACAGAGGACTTCAAAAGAGCAAAAGTTCAATCTTTGGCCAATTATTATGAATTGGAACTCGACTCCGCTTCTGAAGAGTTCACGGTTGACTCTATTGTAAAGAACCCAGAGCTCTTCAATCAGACTATCGAAATCCTTCCAGAGGGGCTTTATATTGTTCGTATTTTAAATCCTTCAAATAATTTCAAAGAAGAGCGCTGGGGTCACACCACCCTATATGTAAAGAACAAGATCGAAGGAGATTATTTCTATGATCCAAATTATGGACTTACTGAAATAGCAACAGGTGGAACAGGTGCGTTTTTAAAAAATCATTTTCAAGAGCTTGAGAGCGACTGGTTTATAACCCTACCCCGTTTTTATAGAATAAAAGTTTAAATTAAGGATTTTCAAATGATTAACGTAGTTAATAAAAACTCTTCAGTAAATTCTCCTTTTATCAAGGAAACAAAGTGGCTTACAGGAGCATCCTCAGATGGGGGTCACGGATTTGTTAAGCGTGAGGAAACGATACCTTTATTAAGAAAACTACAGAACACTGCAGCTACAGGAGTTCTTTTCGAAGAGCGATTATTGGAAAACAATTGCTATGGTGGAACATGTTCTGCTCAATCTTTAAATTTTGTAGAGAGATTTACACATTCAAAAGAATCGAACCTTCATACCCGTATTTTCAAAACTGCAGCGAATTGCACGGATTCTAGCTTAGCTCTTAGAACTGAGCAAGCTGCTCTAAATGCAATTACAAAAGATGCAAACATCAAAACTTCTGACTTCTCTAAGGCTAAAGTAGAGTCAATTGTAGCTTTAAAGGACTATAAGGTGGACTACGCCTCTGGTTCGATCCCTGCAAATAAATCTGGAAAGATTGATTTTAGTGATTTTGCTCACACTGTTGAACAACTTCCCGAAGGGATTTTCTTTATAAGGTTACTTAATAAAGAATCTAATCATAAAGAAGAAAGCTATGGACACTCCGTTCTTTTCTTAAACTTTTCTAAAGGACATTATTTTTGGGATCCCATGGACGGACTTACTCAATTTGCAGATTTTGAAGTAAAAGAACAACTTTTCAAAGCTGTTGGAGGATCAAGTAGCCTCTGGGGATTACAAGATCCTAGGTTTTACCGAATAGTTAAAAAAGAAGCGTTCTCAAAATTAGACGACTCTATAAAAACAATTGTCAAATCATGGAAAAGAAGGTTGAATTAGTTCTAACCTTACTTTAAAAAATCCTCGATTCTCTTTGTTAAATGCAAAAAAGCTTCTTCTACTTTCTTAATCGCTGTAAATTTCATGAAACCATGAATCAACCCCGCATAACAAACAACTTCACAGTCATTCTGAGCTTCTTTGAGTAGCTCTCCATAACTTATTCCTTCCTCAGATAGAGGATCGCACTCTGCTGTTACAATGAGTGTTTTAGGAAGTCCCCTTAAATCTTCATGGTTCATAGGAAAAGCATATCGCTGATTCCTCTCTTCTTTTTCAGGAAGGTACTGAGAAAGATACCAGCTCATTTTATTCTTAGTTAAGATATAATGAGATCCTAATTTTTGATAAGCCTCTCTCTCTAAATTAAAGTCCGTTACTGGATAAAGAAGGATTTGATAGCCCATTTGAGGCCCTTTTCGATCTCTTAGCATTTGAGCTAAATTTCCAACAAGGCATCCTCCGGAGCTCTCTCCCATTACTATGATTTTAGAAGCTTCTGAATTAGAAAACTCTATGTGCTCGACAGCCCATAAATAAACCTCATAAGAGGCCTCTAGTGAGATTGGGTAGGGATGTTCCGGAGCTAGCGGATAGTCAACAGAAAGAACAAAGGTACGAGTAGCCTCTGCTAGGCGGATACAAAAGGCATCAGAATCTTGCAGATTATCTATCACAAAACCAGCCCCTCTAAAAAAAAGAATGGGATTCAGCATTATCTCCCCTTCTGGGTAATATCCCCGGACTTGAATCTCACCTATAGAAGTGTTGACCTTAAAGGTTTTAATTTTACATTGAGAGGAAAGAGGTTGAGCTATAGATGAATTTGAAAAGCGTTTCATAAGCGCTCGAACGTCTTCAACAGAGGCATCCTCTTTTATCTCAGGAAGCTCCATTGCGTAATACAAGTCTACAAGTTGTTTAATCTGCACATCTAACATCATGACACCTCGCTTAATTTTTTTATACGCTAATGAATCATATGAAAAAAATATAGATTTTATTTTTTCTTGATGAAAATAACAGCGTTTGTATCATGAAAAAAAAGTAAGGATTAAAAATGGAAATAGGCGGCCCCTTTGATGAAATGGTTTTTGGCGATTTTGAAGACCTTTCAAAAGTTGTAGAACATCTCTGTCAAGTCATCGAAAAAAGGAAAATGATGACTGGATCTGAAAATCAAAAATTAAAAGCTCTTAAGACAAAGGTTCGCCTTTATGTCGATATTGAAAAAGATAGACGAGACTCTCTTAAACGTCGAATTGACTATTTACTTACCACTTATTACTCCTACTATAACGGCTAAGAAATCTATTCCTATATACTTCTTTTTTTAAATTAAAGAAACTCCCCCTTGATTGCAATAGATCTAGAAAGCCCTCTAGGCATTAAAGAAAAGAATACCACTATCCTCAATTATTTATTGATCATTTGTGCTGTATGGGTTATTCTATTTAAAACATTTCAAGGTCTGATAACATGAAGCCGTTCAAACATTTAATTGTCATTCCAGCGAGATACGCAAGCTCTCGCTTTCCAGGCAAGATGCTGGCTAAAATAAAAGGGAAAACACTTCTTCAGTGGACCTTTGAAAATGCCTGCAAGTCGAAACTCACAGATGATATTATCATAGCCACCGACGATGCACGTATAGAGGCACATGCCTTAGAAATAGGGGCCGAGGTTGTGATGACTTCAAAGAGCTGTCCGACAGGGACAGACCGCACCTATCAAGCTGTAGCATCACATCCTAAAGTCACAAACGACACTATTATTTTAAATGTTCAAGGAGATGAGCCTCTTATAAACCCCGAAAGCTTTGACCGTCTCTGTTTAGCTTTAGAAAACGATCCCACACTTTCTATGGCAACTCTTGCAGCACCTTTTGAATCTTTGGAAGAAGCTCAAGAGCCTTCGAATGTCAAATGCGTGTTTGATCAAAATCGAAAAGCTCTCTACTTCTCAAGAAGTATCATCCCACACACAAAAGATGCTTCTAAAATTTTCCATCATTTAGGAGTCTACGCTTTTAGAAAATCCTTTTTAGAAATTTACGAAAAGCTCCCTATGACACCCCTTCAAAAATCTGAAAATTTAGAACAGCTCAAAGCCTTAGAGCAAGGCTATTCCATTAAAATAGTTTTAGAAACAAAACCTTCATTTGGAGTTGATCTTCCCTCTGATATAAAAAAACTGGAAAAACGTCTATGTCAATAAAATACATTTTCATTACTGGAGGAGTTTCTTCCTCACTAGGCAAAGGGTTAACAGCAGCCTCTATCGCTTTATTACTTGAAAAGAAAGGTTTTAAAGTGGCCATGCTAAAGCTTGACCCCTATCTAAATGTTGATCCGGGGACCATGAATCCTTTTCAGCATGGAGAAGTTTATGTAACGGATGATGGAGCTGAAACAGATCTAGACTTAGGACACTACTTTCGCTATACCCACTCTCCCTTATCTAGGGCATCCAATGCCACTTCAGGTCAAATTTATGATACCGTTATCAAGAGAGAGAGAAAGGGGGATTATCTTGGCAAAACAGTTCAGGTTATCCCACACGTTACAAACGAAATAAAGAAGCGAATCAATGATTGCTCAACACAAGAACCTGGTATTGATGTTGTTTTTGTAGAAATTGGAGGGACGGTTGGAGACATTGAATCACTCCCCTTTTTAGAAGCAATAAGACAGTTTAGACATCAAAACCTAGAGAACTCCGTTTTCATTCATTTAACCTACACTCCCTATTTGAAAGCAGCAGGAGAAATCAAAACGAAACCCACTCAACACTCTGTTCAAATGCTCCGAAGCATTGGGATCGTACCCAATATTATTGTTTGTCGTAGTGAGCAAGCCCTTTCTAAAGAGATTAAAGATAAGATCAGTTTATTTTGCGATGTTGCTGAAGAAGCTGTTTTTGAAGCTATAGATGTCGAGCACTCTATTTATGAACTTCCTATCAAACTTAAAGAGCAAAACATAGATGCACTTATTTGTAAGCATCTTCATTTAGATGATCGCAAAACTAATTTATCTGAGTGGAAGAAGATAGTCGATGTCATTTTAAATCCTAAAGGTACTATTAAAGTTGGAATTGTAGGAAAATACGTTCAACATCAAGATGCTTATAAGTCTATATTTGAATCTTTAGAACACGCAGCTCTTGCTCATGGGTACCGAATTGAAATAGAACGTTTCGAAGCTGATCATATTTTAGATAGTAAAGCCACTTTCAATAAAGTTAAAGGGTGCGACGGCTATTTAGTTCCTGGAGGATTTGGAGAAAGAGGCATTGAAGGAAAGATTGCCATCGCTAAATACTGCAGAGAAAACAAGGTTCCTTTTTTTGGAATTTGCTTAGGAATGCAGATCTTAGTGATCGAATTTGCTCGAAATGTTCTAAAGCTAAAGGGAGCCAATTCTACTGAAGTAGACGTCTCTACACAACACCCTGTGATTTCACTTTTATCTGAACAGGAAAGTATTCAAAATGTTGGGGGAACTATGCGACTTGGCGCTTACCCTTGTAAATTAAAGGAAAAGTCAAAAGCTCATCAAGCTTATGGTAAAACAAAGATTTCAGAAAGACATCGTCACCGCTACGAGGTTAACAACGATTATGTTGAAGACTTTGAAAAAAACGGCCTTTCTTTTTCTGGCACCTACCCTAAGCAAAAACTCTGTGAAATTTCAGAAGTTAAAGGTCACCCTTGGATGATTGGCGTGCAGTTTCACCCAGAGTTCAAGTCACGTCCAACTGAAGCTCATCCTTTATTTAAAGATTTCGCAAAAGCTATGATTCAAAACAGTAAAAAGAAACAAAAGAGGTCGTAAAATGAAACGTATAGTTGGAATAGACTTTGGGCTTGCAAGAATAGGAGTCGCGCTTTCAGACCCTTCTAAAATTATAGCCTCACCCATCAAAACCCTTCAAAATAAAAAAAAGTTAGAGACAACGGTTCAAGACCTTCTTGAAGCTTTGAAGGACTATTCAATTGAAGAAATTGTCGTAGGCATGCCTTATCGATTGAATGGAAAACTTGGCTTTTCAGCTGACGAAGTTATGCATTTTATTGATGCTCTTAAAAAGCAAACAGACCTACCTATCAAAACTTGGGATGAGCGCCTGACAACAAGTCAAACAGAGCGCGTTATGAAGTCAGCTAAACTCTCAAGAAAAAAAAGAGTCAAAGTTATTGATGCTGCCTGCGCTACTTTAATTCTGCAGAGCTACCTCGACCAAAAATCATATACCCTACTCCCTGCTTATGACTAATTACTGGCTAATGAAATGTGAACCAGAAGCTTACTCCATTGACGATCTAAGAAAGGATCGAACAAGTCACTGGGAAGGGGTTCGCAATTACCAAGCCAGAAATTTTATGCGTGATGACATGAAGAAAGGTGACCTTGCCTTTTACTATCATTCTAATGCAAAGCCGCCGGGAATTGTGGGGCTAATGGAGGTTTCTAAAGAATCCTATCCTGACTTTACAGCTCGGGACCCTGAAACCCGCTATTTTGACCCCAAAGCCACTGAAGAGAAGCCAATCTGGCATATGGTAGAAGTTCGATTCATTAAGAAATTCCCTTCTATTATATCTCTTGACGATCTTAGAAGTATTAAAGGGCTTGAAAAAATGATGGTTTTAAAAAAGGGTTCTCGTTTATCAATACAACCTGTATTAGAAAAAGAATTTAACCTCATTAGGAAGACATATGGATACTAAAAAGTTATTTATCAAAACTCAAACGAATCTTATCAACTGGGCAATTGTGGTTTCATTAATTCTCAGCTCTCTAACCCTGCTCTCGCTATTTAAAACTACCTATACTTTTAACTCCATAGCTTCGGCTACTCTCTATACTCTTATTTCTGCTCTCCTCATAAGAGTAAGGCTTAAGTTAGAAGTTAAGGCAGCCTTATCCGCACTTGTACTCTTTGCGGTCCAATTCGCCTTCTATTTAGTTACTTTCTTCTCCGGGCTACCTAAAATGATCGCTCTATTAAAAAATGTGGCTGAAACAAGCTCTTCATACTTTATTGTTATTTTTTCAACTTTAATCGGCTATGGTTTCTTTATCCTTTGCGGTTACCTCTACTACAAGGTCTATAAAGCAGTTCAGTTGATTAATGTTCTCAACGCTGAAGAAAGCTCAATTGCCTGAGAAAGATACATCTACATACTCTAAAGGGCGATTTATTGAAATGGTGATTCCACAAGGACCCTGAATCGATTTAGCCTCTTTGAGGCTTATTCTGTAAATATTTTGATTATCATAAGTGCGAACATAGAGGATTTGGTTTGTTAGATCTTTAACAACCACCCATTGAGTGAAATCTGTATTTTGATTAGAGTTTATTCTTTCTTCAACATCTCCATTAGGAATATCCACTGTATTCAAAAGATGGAAAGCTAGATTCACCCCTTGTAGGTTCGTAACCGGACATTCTGCAAAATACTTAAAATAGAACATACGAACAAATCTCGAAGCTGGAGTCCAATCCCCTGGTACACCTAACATGCCAGAGCCTTGCCCTTTTAGATTAATTTGCTGCCCATTAAAAGAAAGCGGTTTTGAATTTAAAGCTCTTAAATGAATGTAGTTTTCTAAATTAGTCATCTGCCAGTCAAAAGTAGGATAATTGGTCAACACGCGAACTTTATTATCATAAATATTTTGCTCTCCATCGATGAATTCAACAACAATACTTTCTCCGCAGGCATCATGAATAGAGAGATGAAGAGGAGGCGTAGAAACACCAGGAAGAGGATTCCCCTCCCACACATAAATTTGAGATAGACCTTCCCTAACTTCCGCTACAGTTGAGAAATTACCTAGAATCCATTTTCCAACAAGCTCAATTGCAAGAGCTCTAGAATTACACCCTAGAGGAATTTCCTGATAAACAGTGGTGGGTAGCCAAAGCGCTCCCACTGAAAGCCCCATTTCATTCAACCCATCAATGACATTGTCTTTTGTAATACAGGAAACTCCAAGATAGGCGTATCGTGAAGCCCATTTAAGGCCTGGGCAATTTAAGGGCGCAATACTTTGAATCTGCTCGCCTGCAGGCTGCAAAGTAACTTGAGTGGGCAGTTTGGCTGCAAACTCAAGGGATCTGCCGTTGATCCAGCTATTTCGAGCCGTTGAGATTAAAAAATCAGTACAAGCAAACCCACGGGTTCCCCAAAGAAGCAATAAAGCTATAAAGATTAAACGCCTTGTCATAATTTTAAAATCCCCTTTTAATTCTCCCTTTAATTGATTATGGAGTTCAAAATCAAGAAGAAGGTCCGTTTTCAAAAAAAAACATTTCCTTCCAAATTCTTTTATCTGATTACTTTTATCTTTAATTTTAATTAGTAAATTAAATAATAATTACACTAAATAAAGCCTGGTTTATTAGTTAACGAATTAAATGGATTGACAAATGATTTAAGCATCTCCTATTATGACGCATATAAAACAACAAAAATCCAAATCTAAATTTAACTTATATTTATGACAAGCCAACTACGTTCAACACTTTATATTACAGCAGGCCTACTAATAGGACTCTTAACGGGCTACTCCAGGCTACCCTTTTTCCTTCAGTCTGCATCCGTAGTTTCTGAACTTTTTTTAGGAGCTCTTCAATTAATTGCAATTCCAATAGTGTTCCTTTCAATTTTAGCCACGGTCTCCGGCTTCAACAACCTGAAGGAGATGAAATTTTTAGGCCGAAAAGTCTTAAAATACACCCTACTCACTACACTGATTGCAGCAACTATCGCACTTATTTTTTACTTAACCATCCGCCCTGGCTTTAACGCTGTTTCAGATACTCAGATAACTGTGAGTCAGCAGCCTTCTTTTTTAAACACCCTTATGCAAATGTTTCCGACTAATTTAGTCGAAGTCTTTATGAATAATAATGTCTTTGGAGCCGCCTTAATTTCTGCAGCTTTAGGTTTCGCTATTTTAGCCCTTCCAAATAACCAAAGAACACATTTACACACACTCTTTTCAAGCCTTTTCCAAGCTCTTTTGAAAATCACTTCATTTATCATTCGCTTTATTCCCTTAGGAATTTGGGCTTTCACAACTCTCTTTTTACAACAAATTTTAGATGATTATCGATCAATAGCCCCCCTTTCTTATTACATCATTTGTGTAGTTGGAGCAAATTTGGTACAGGGACTAATAGTTCTCCCTCTTTTACTTAAGCTTAAAGGAATTTCACCTATAAAAACATTTAGTACTGTTTATCCAGCTTTAATGACCGCCTTCTTTTCAAAATCTTCATCAGCCGCTCTCCCATTGACTATTGAATGTGCAACTGGTAGAGGAAAGCTTTCAAAGAAAGTAGCTAATTTCTCTCTTCCTTTATGCTCTGTAATTAATATGAACGCCTGCGCCGCTTTTATTTTAATTACAGTGTTGTTTATATCGGCCCAAGCAGGTGTTTACTTTTCCCTTCCGATGATGTTCTTTTGGATCATTTTGTCGACTTTAGCGGCCATAGGAAACGCTTCTGTTCCCATGGGTTGCTATTTTCTTGCAAGCGCCTTTCTAGTAGGCATGGGTATTCCTATTCATTTAATGGGAATCATTCTTCCTATTTATGCATTTATTGATATGCTAGAGACCGCACTAAATGTTTGGTCCGACGTTTCAATTACAACCATTGTAAATAAAGAAGCTCTAGAAGAGCCCTCTTTTCTTGACAATGACGAATTGCAACCTATTAATGTAGTAGAATAAATCCAGATTTACAAAAAAAAGATCTTTTATGTTTATAAGCATTTTCGACCTCTTATCAATAGGGATAGGACCTTCAAGTTCCCATACCGTGGGGCCTATGCGAGCAGCTCATGCCTACCTAATAGAACTTAAAGAAAAAGAAATTTGGAATCAAGTTGTCTCAATACAAGTAGAATTATATGGATCTTTAGCTTTAACAGGCGTAGGACATAAAACAGATGAAGCTATTATCATGGGCCTCTTAGGAGAGCTCCCCGAAACCATTGATCCCGCCGAAATCCCTTCTCGCTTAGAAAAGATTCGCGCAGAAAAAAAGCTCCTTTTATTCAATCAAAAAACAATTCCATTTATTGAAAAGCAACACATTATTTTCCATAAAGATCAAGTAATGCCTTACCACTCAAACGCTCTTCGCTTTATTGCTTTTAATGAAGATGGTGATGAACTTTATAATGAGATCTTTTACTCTATAGGAGGGGGCTTTATTGTAGAGCACCGAAAGATACAGCATAAATCACCGATGAAAAAATACTTCAAGACTCCTCACCCTTTTTCAGACTGCAAAGAACTCCTAGAGCACTGTGAAAACAAGAAGCTCACTATTCACCAACTCATGTATGAAAATGAGCTCTCCCACCACAATAAAGGAGAGATCAAAAAGGGGATACAAAAGATCTGGAAAGCTATGCAAGAATCTGTGATCAATGGATGTAAAAACCGCGGATTTCTCCCTGGTCGACTGAAGGTAAAAAGACGAGCCCCTGATCTTTTGAAATTTCTTCAAGATAATGATCGCACAAAAGAACCAGAGGATGTTTTTGATTGGGTCTCCTTATACGCGCTTGCTGTCAACGAAGAAAATGCTGCAGGTGGACGGGTTGTTACAGCTCCCACCAACGGAGGCGCTGGAGTCGTGCCCGCTGTCATGCATTATTTTGAGAAATACACTAAGAACCCGCCAGAGGACTGGATAGAGATCTTCTTAATGACCGCTTCTGCTATTGGAATTCTCTATAAGAAAGGAGCCTCTATCTCTGCCGCTGAAATGGGTTGTCAGGGAGAAATCGGAGTCGCTTGTTCAATGGCGGCGGGAGCTCTAGCAGCTGTACAGGGGGGTACCTCTAAGCAAATTGAGATCGCAGCTGAAATAGGTATGGAGCATAATTTAGGTCTCACCTGTGACCCTGTAGACGGCCTGGTTCAAATCCCGTGTATCGAAAGAAACACCATGGGCGCTGTCAAAGCAATCAATGCGGCAAGGCTCGCTCTTAAGCGCACAGGTATTAATCACAAAGTTTCCCTAGATCAAGTCATAGCAACTATGTTTCAAACAGGCAAAGACATGCAATCTATCTACAAAGAGACCTCATTAGGAGGACTTGCAGTCAACGTTATTTACTGTTAGTTCACCCTAGTTTCCATAAATTAATGAAAAAAACTTAAAATGAGCTCAATAAAAAAATCAACAACATTAAGAGAGGATTTTCAGGTTCAACCTGCTCAACGGACACTTAAAAAAGTCAACATTCAAGCCTCTGAAGAATGCAAAGATCGATTATCATACGCGGCAAGAACAATTCAAACAGCTTATCGACATTACCGTCGCACTAAGGAGGTTGAAAGAAATTTCAAATACCTTTCAGATAACGGGATTGAATACCCTAGTGAATGGCAATGCTCCTTCTGTTTAGAGAGCGCTGAGTGCCCCGTTAATAGGGCTATTACTAAAACCTGCTGTCCTATTATCACCAATCAGCAAACACAACAGAGCTCAGCAGCACATGTTTTCCATCTATCTTGCGTTAGACAACAACTAGATCACAATAAAAAGAAGGGTATAAAATCAGACTGTCCTGTTTGTAAAAACCCAAGCGCTCTTGATGAGATAGCGTTCCGCCTTGACTACCCTCTTCATTGGGCTTCAAAAAATGGAAACGCTACTCTTATAGAAGAGCTAATCAAGAATGGGGTGAGTGTAGACGGTAAAGACGAGCAAGGCAAAACTCCTCTTCATTGGGCTGCTTATCATGGTGACGATTCTTGTACAAACATTTTACTCAGATTAAAGGCAGATCCAGAAGCAACAGATGTGCTAAAACGAACTCCTTTGCATCATGCAGCAGAAAGAGGACAGAACAGTTGTCTACAGATTTTAATCAACGCAGAAGCAAATAGAGAAGCAACAGATTCAAATGGCGCAACCCCTCTTCATTTCGCCGCGTATCGTGGCCGCGATTCTTGTATAAGCACCTTACTCAGAGTAAATGCAAATGTAGAAGCCAGAGACGCAAGACAAGCTACACCCCTCCATCTGAGTGCTTTTCATGCACGCCCTAGTGCGACTGAACTCTTAATCAAGGCACAGGCAAATACAGAAGCAGAAGACGTGGACGAGGCTACCCCTCTCCACTTGGCTGCAGAAAAAGGGTGCGTCAAGTGTGTGGAAATCTTAATGCGAGCAAATGCAAGTCTAACCGCAAAAAATTGGCATGGATCTATTCCTCTTCATTCAGCTGCTTCTCATGGACACAATTCTTGTATAGAAACCTTAGTCGAAAAAGGCAGCAATGTAAATGCAAGAACCTTGTATGAGGCTACTCCTCTCCATTTCGCCGCGTATCGCGGGCACGGTCCTTGTATAGAAACCTTACTCAGAGCAAACGCAGATCCAGAAGCCATAGACCTAAATAAGGATACACCTCTCCATCTGGCAGCCCAAAAGAATAAGCGTGAATGTGTCAAAGTGCTACAAGATGAAATGTCAAAGAGATCAAGATGGACTTCATTAAGCAAAGCGACTTTAAGCTTGGCTACAGTAGCAGTGACCATTTATTCTCTAAGCACTTGGCCTTTAAGTAGGGAACTTGAGGAATACGGAAATCTAATGCGTTATTTAGGAAACAATACCTAAATCGAACGAGTGTTTTTACGTATAACAAGAAGGCAAACCGTCTATACCTGCAAGAAATCAATATATATATTAGAAGAGGGATGAGTCTCTTGCCAAGATAGTTCAACTTTGGGTAAGATGTTGACCATGTTTAAAGTAGGTCAAAATGGTCGCAACAAATCCCCTAGTAGATGCTTTAGTTAAAAAGAAGATAAGCCTACCCACTTCTCTTCAATCGATAAAGGAAGTGAATTTTCAATTTTATAAAGATACTGAAGATGCAAAAGAAATTCAAAAACATTTCCCACATACTTACGGACAGAGCTATTTAAAATTAGAAAAAGGAAAAGCTACTTCTCAAAAGAAGAGAGTAGGCGTTGTTTTTTCTGGAGGGCAAGCTCCAGGGGGACATAATGTTTTATTAGGACTTCAAGAGGCTTTAAAAAAGCTTCACCCTGATTCAAAGTTACTCGGTTTTTTAAAAGGACCCTCAGGCTTTCTGAAACAAGATTACATTGAGTTGACTCACAAGGTAGTCGCTGATTACCAAAACCTAGGAGGCTTTGATCTGCTTGGATCAGGGCGTACTAAAATAGAAACTAAAGAGCAGTTTAAGCAAGCTTTAGAAAGTGCTAAAGAATTAAAACTAGATGCTTTTGTCGTAATTGGAGGTGATGATTCTAATACAAACGCTGCACTTTTGGCGGAGTACTTTAAGAAGGAAGGTTTATTTACAACCGTAGTTGGAGTACCCAAAACTATTGATGGCGACTTGAAAAATAATTATGTCGAAGTCTCGTTTGGTTTTGACACTGCTTCAAAGGTTTACTCTGAATTAATTGGCAACATCCTGATAGATGCGAGATCCTCTCAAAAGTACTATCACTTTATAAAGTTGATGGGACGCTCTGCCTCTCATTTGACTTTAGAATGTGCTCTTAAAACAAATCCTAACATGATTTTTATTGGAGAGGCAATTCAAGAGAATGAAACTTCTCTTTTAGAAATTGTAGGCACTATTACAGAGCTTGTTCTAGAGAGAAGTCGTCTTAATAAAAACTACGGTGTTCTTTTAATACCTGAAGGACTTATTGATTTTATTCCTGAGATTGCCCTACTCAATAAAGAAATCAACGCCTCACTTTCCAAAGACGAATCTTTAACTCATGAAACGATCGTTCAAAAGCTTTCATCTAAAGCTCAAAAAACTTTCTCGTCTCTCCCTTTGAATATTCAAAAACAGCTCTTACTTGAAAGAGACCCTCACGGAAATATACAGCTTGCAAAAATTGAAACTCAAAAACTCCTAATGACACTAGTTGGTGAGAAACTTAAAAAAGATCCCAATTATTCAGGAAACTATTCCCCTATCCCTCACTACTTAGGCTACGAAGGCAGATGCGCGCACCCTTCTCCGTTTGATGCGGATTATGCGTACGCTTTAGGCTGCGGTGCAGCGCTTCTTGTTAATCAAGAATACACAGGCTACATGATCTCTATTAAGAATTTAGATGGAGCGGTCGACACTTGGGAACTTTTTGGACTCCCTATTACAAGTCTCTTAAATCTAGAAAAAAGAAGCGGAGATGAAAAGCCTGTGATCAAAAAAGCACTTGTTGATTTAAAAGGAGGACCCTACCGAAGCTATCTAAAAAAAGAGAAAGAGTGGCGAGTTCAAGATGAATACAATTCACCCGGACCTATTCAATACTTTGGACCGGCTGAAGTCACTCAAATAAAAAACTCACTTATCGAAACGGATTTATAACTTTATAATAAAGATAGAGTTGTTAAAAAAGAAAGACTCCTATATCAAAATCCAGGATGCAAACAAAGGGCAGACAAAATGCAATCTAAACTTTTATCTAAAATTGAGAACATCTTAAAAAAAGAATCTCTAGAAAGTTATGTTTTAATGGTATGTAACAAATCAGAAGAACAGGAACTTTTAGTTGAAATGAGCTATGATGGCGACGAAACTCTAGGATGTTACATGCTTGAGAATGCGCTTTCTATTCTAAATCAAAAAATAAAAGACAATTCAGAACTTACAACAGGCGAATTCGAAGATGAATCCTTCTCTTGATTCTTACAAACAAGCTTTAGAGTTGAAAGAAGAGCAACTTCTAGATGATTTTTTTACCTTTTTAAAGTTTAAAAGCATCTCGACTCTTAAAGCTTTCAAACCTGAAATTCTAAAGTGCGCACATTGGGTTTCTGATTATCTTAAAGACCTTGGTTTTAAAACTGAGCTTTGGGAAACAACAGGACACCCTACTGTTTTTGCTGAAAATTTAGAGGCGGGTCCTGACAAACCGACCCTTCTTCTATATCAACACTACGATGTGCAACCTGTAGACCCTGAAGACCTCTGGGATTCCCCACCTTTTGAACCGACTTTAAAAAATGGGAATATAGTAGCTCGAGGCGCTTGCGACAACAAAGGACAAGCTTTTTACGTTTTTACAGCTCTTCGACTTATTTTTGAAAAACATGGAAAGTACCCTCTTAATATTCGAGTTTTAGTCGAAGGAGAAGAAGAGACAGGTAGCGCAGGTCTTGCTGGCATTCTAGAAAAACACAAAGAACAATTGAATGTAGACTATCTGACGATTATAGATGTCGACATCCCTAAAGAGGATATTCCTGCAATCACAATGGGTGGTCGTGGAATTTTAACGTACACTCTAGAGCTTACCGGATCTAATACAGACTTGCATTCAGGTATTCACGGAGGCATTGTTTACAACCCTTTAAGAGCTCTTTCAGAAGCGCTTTCTAAAATGTATGATGATAAGGGGCGTGTTACAATTCCCGACTTTTACAAAGATGTAAAAGAGCTTTCACAAAAAGAAAAAGAAGAGCTCTATCTTGAATTTGATGAAAAAGAGTATGAGCTCGAATATGAAGCAAAGGCAACAGGCGGAGAAAAAGACTACTCCCCTTTAGAAAGGACAGGCATACGCCCTACTTTTGAAATCAATGGAATATGGGGAGGTTATAATGAAGAAGGCTTCAAGACGGTTATTCCAGCTAAAGCTTTTGCTAAAGTTTCTATAAGACTTGTCTCAAACCAGGACCCTCAAACGATTTCTAACAGCTTTAAGAAACACTTTACTTCACTCGTTCCAGGAGGAGTGAAAGCCGAAGTTAACATAGAAGCTGACGATGCTCCCGCGTTCAGCTGCTCTTTTGACTCAAAGCTTGCTGAAGCTGCATCTAAAGCTTACACAGAGGTTTTTGAGCGCCCTTGCCAGAAAGTTATGGGCGGCGGCAGCTTACCGATCACAGCTCTCCTACAGCACACCTCAGGCGCTGAATCTATCGCCTTCGGTATGGGTTTAATTTCTGACAAGATCCATGCGCCAAATGAAAACTTTTCAGTTTCAAGACTGAAAAAAGGCGCTTTAATCGTGACTCAGTTCCTTGAGCATCTCGCTGAAAGTTAAAAAATGACATAAATCATTAAATTCAAATATACTTATCTGACTTTTTTCTTAAAATAATCTTATTCGACATAAGGGACTTCTACATGGCAACAACAGAAAGAGCAGGTTTTCAACATGCAAGCTTTACCCAAATGACACGAGACAACGAACTGCTTCAGCAACCCCCTTTAGGAACTGCCTACGGATCTTTTACGTCTCCGAACTCTCCAGCAAGAAGGCTTTATAGCTGGCCCCCTTCAGAAGACAGCGCAGCTCCAGCTACTGACGCGTATGGGAGAACAGCACTCCATCTATTTGCACGAGATGGAGACACCTCCAGTCTAAGAGATTTAACAGCAAAATCTTCTTTCAGTGACTTAAATACAAGAGATAGCGCAGGCAACACCCCTCTTCTCCTAACTCTAGCTAAATGTTGGAAGAATTGGGATAAATACAGTGAGTGTGCACAAATCCTAATAAAAGCTCGTGCTGATTTGAATGTTGTCAATGCGGAGGGCCACTCCGCTTTTTATTTAACCCTAAGGGGGGACCAGCTTACACTCATGGAAGACCTAATCCAAGCGGGCCTCAGCAAAGAAGAGATAGGAACAAAGGGAAACACCCCTCTCCACCTAGTTTTATATTTACAAAGAACTCGTTTTATAGAACTCTTCATCACACAAAACAACCTGATAACTGCAAATGATAAAGGTAACACCGTTTTTCATGCAGCTGCTGAAGCAGGGGAAGTTGTAGCGTTAAAAAATAGTTTAAGAAAAAGATTTAGATACAACCTGCTTGATAGAAATAACGAGGGAATGACAGCATTACACAAAGCTTTACAATTTTCAGGCCTCATATCTGCACAAGCTCTAATAGCAATGGAACCTCGTTTATCAAAGATTCCTGATGACCAGGGCACCCTTCCACTGCATATAGCTATAGAAGTCGAAAAATTTAACCGTTTTATACCAGAGCTAACAACACCAGAAACTAAAACAGTTCCAAATAATAAGGGCGAGACCCCTTTTCTATTAGCTTTAAGGTATAATGTCACTAGATGGATAGGATTTGTTTCAACAAAAGGACTCCAAGGGGTTCCAGATAATAACGGAAACTATCCTTTACATCGGGCTGCTGAACAAGGGAATATTAAATGGATTCGGGCTTTAGCAACAAATGAGACGATAAACGCTCAAAATGTCGAAGGCAACACCCCTCTCCATTTTGCCAATTCAAGGGGCCATCACCTAGCTGCTTTGCTTCTAATACGTCTCGGAGGCAACTTTACCTCCAAAAACAAGAAAGGACAGACTCCGGGAAATCTAGCTCATTTGAATAGGGAGGAACAAATTAAAAAGATGAAAGCCCCTTTTTCAGCAACTCAATCTACCTCTCTAGTTGGAGATTGCCCCTTTTAAGACAAGCGCATCCCTAGCAATAAAATTCAGAAAAAAAATGAGGAATTTTGCATGTCAACAATAGAAAGAACAGGTTTTCAACATGCTAATTCTACCCAAATGGCACGAGATAACGAGCTACTTCGGCGGGCCTCTTTAGCAAAATCTGACGAACCCTTTACTTCTTCAGGATCTCAACCACCAAGGCTTTATAGATGGCCCCCTAGAGGAAACAGCGCAGCTTCAGCTACTGACGATTTAGGAAGAACAATCCTCCATCGGCTCGCAACAAACGGAAACATCTTCAAGCTAAGAGAATTGATAGCTGCCCCTTATTCCACGGAATTAGATGCAAGAGATAATGAAGGTAACACCCCTCTTCTCCTCGCTCTAACTAAATGTAAAAGTCAATGGGATGGACAGGCTGAATGTGCGCTAGCCTTAATAGAAGCCAATTGTGATTTGGATGCTCTCAATGCGGCCGATCTCTCAGCTCTTCATTTAACCCTAACTAGAGATCAACCTAAACTCATGAGCGCTCTACTGAAAGGAGAAGTTGACAGAGAACAGCAAGGGATAAATGGAAATACCCCTCTCCACGTAGCTTTATATTTACAAAAAACTCCTTACATCAAACTCTTTCTGACACCAAAAAACCTGAGAGCTGTAAATAATGACGGTGACACCGTTTTTCATACAGCTGCTGGAGTAGAGGAAGTTGTAGCGTTAAAAAAACGTTTAAATGGAGAATCTAAATACGACTTAATCGCTATAAATAGGGCTGGAAGGACTGCATTACATGAAGCTTTAATGGCTTCAGATTCCACCTCTGCAAGAGCTTTAATAGCAATGGAACCTGCTTTATTAGAGGTTCAAGATTCCCAGGGCAACCTTCCTCTGCATACAGCACTAGCAAACAAAAACCTTCGCTCTCTCATACCAGACCTAACAACAGAAAAAACTAAAATAGTTTTGAATGGGAAGGGCGAGTCACCCTTTCTATTAGCTTTCAAGCAAAATGCCACTAAATGGCTAGGATTTGTTGGAACATTAGAAATCAAAGATACTCCAGATAACGCAGGCAACATTCCCTTACATCTAGCTGCTGCAAAAGGGTGCATTAAATGGATTAGGGCGTTAGCAACAGAAGAGACTCTAAACGCTAAAAATTACGTAGGCAACACAGCATGCCATTTCGCCTGTGCAAATGGGCATTACAAAATTGTAAATCTTTTAAAAAGCCTCGGAGCTGAATTTAATGTCACAAACAATAGTGGGAGAACTCCCAGAGATCTATCTATCTTGTGTCTCCAGAAAAAACATGGAAGGATGGAAGCATCTGATCTTTCAGCAGCTCAATCTGCTGCAGAGCGTCCTTTTTAAGATAAGGACATCCATAGCAATAAAATTTAGAGAAAAAATATTGTTTGCCTAGAAAAGTTTAATCCGCTAGTAAAGGAAGTATGAACTTTAAACCTGTCACTCTTTCTTTTTTCATCTTTTTTTTAGGTATTTCGTCTCATGTAAATGCTCAAGAAATAGTCGAGACTCCTCCTCCTTCAGAATTTGTATATATTCAAAAATCAAAGACGGGGACTTTGGTAGACAGTAAAGACGATTACTACACGCTTACCTTGAAAGGAAATCACTTACACCTCATTTATTTTGCAGATCAGCCTGAACGAATCACCGGAGAAGAAGTTCTTTCTGTTTTTTTTGACAGTTGGAAAAGTCTTGATCCAGACAAAAAACCGCCAACAGCTTTCATTAACTACTCTATGTTCACTCCCTCCGCAGACGAAGGAGTCACACCCGATGTATTGGAACTTCAAAATCCTGAGTACTGCAAGGAAACCGATACTCTGACCTTTCAAGTAAAACCTCTGCATGAGCATCAAATTAAACTAGGTGTTCTTGAAAATGTAGTGATTATTTATGATAAGAATTAGCTTTAAAAGCTTAGCGGTAGTCGTATTATGACACAAACTCAATCGTACGGAAAATTCTTCTACTAATCAATTATTTAGGTTTTTCAACCCGAATCTCTATCAGGTATAAAAGAGATCGCTTTGCAATTTCTAATTTCCCTCAAAAACTACGCGTCCTCTAAAGATTCTCTTTCTATAAAATAGGGAATACTCTAACTAGAAAAGATATGGATAACGTTAATCTTTTACTTCTTACTGCATTGAATCAAATGCAGCATCCATGTTTTATTAAAGATGTTGAAAGACGATATCAATATGTGAATGAAAAGGCAGCAGCTTTAGCAGATCTTAAGCCAAGTGACTTTCTGGGTCGTAAAGATGAAGAGATCTTTGGGGAAGAAGTGGGGAAAATATATCGACAGAAAGATGAAGCTATTTTACTTGGACAAAGCATTCATCCTTTAGATGTTTTTACTGATGCTAAAGGAGTAACAAGGACTTATTTTATAGTTAGGGAGCTTCTATTAAATGAACATCAAAAGCCCATGGGTATCTTAGGACTCAGGGTAGATGTTTCAGAGTATCGACAGGATTTTTTATAATGTCAATCAATCGGTCAGCCCTTAATTTAGGTTTAATGGCATCGATTACTGCTTTATTTTCTTGTCATATCGCTTATTATTTACTTTCTCAAAATATTACAGTAGTTGTATGGGCGACTTTATTTGGAATATTTTTAGCTTTTTATCGTTTTGGCAATAGCAAGAAAGAACATATTTTTTACGTCACTCTGTATGCCTTTATTACCTGGATTGTTTTATTAATTTTCTCAGTAATAAGCGTTCTTTCTGAGCCTTATTATAGGCGTTGTTGATTTAATCAGGATCGGCCGATTCAGACAAATAAATATTTAAGAAAATAAGCGTATAAATGAAAATGGACTCCTGATAACGATAACAAGGAGTCCAAAGATGAGCTACGT
>Ga0208770_1000363_pt1 | contig 30420 bp, 36 predicted proteins | sample AntAceMetag02UK9_FD_184771 | JGI IMG/M metagenome (GOLD analysis project Ga0208770, IMG submission 184771) | Saline lake microbial communities from Ace Lake, Antarctica - Antarctic Ace Lake Metagenome 02UK9 (SPAdes) (version 2) | ecosystem: Environmental > Aquatic > Non-marine Saline and... | reverse complement strand
CTTTAGATTCGTTCTTTTCAACAAATGACATAAAATCCATTTTTATTTGACTGTACAAACATATGGGTACATTTAAGTCTGTCGTCAATTTCAGCGTGGTGCCTGGTCAGGTGGTAAAAAAAAGTGGGGTATAAACCAAACCCCGGGCTGTTGTGCCTTGTCCCATCAATCAATCTTCATCAAGTCGTGGATCCTCGCAAGAAACTCCTCCTTGATTAGACTTGTTTGATCTATTGTTTTACTCCTCCGAATATTCCAATAACTACGAGTATTAGCCCATCCAAACTTATGAAAGGATATACCACCCCAATTCCAAGGTTTTTCAGGATGAGCATCAATGTACTCCATTGTAATATTAGGATTTCGCGAAACACCATACCAATCCCAAGGTTTAGATTCGTTCTTTTCAAGAAATGACATAAAATCCATTTGTATTTGAATGTACAAGAATATGTGTACATTTAAGTATGTCAATTGGAAAAAATAGGGGGTCTCAGGAACCTCTTTTTTGGGGGAATACAGTATTCAATATCTAACACATATCAGCATAAAACGATTTACATTCTTCAATATCCAACGTGCACTCAATCATATTCTTTCTATCAGGATGACACGCTTTTGCGATCAACTCCTCCTTGATTATACTTGTTTGATCTATTGTTTTACTCCTCCGACTATTCCAATAACTACGAGTACTGGTCCATCCAAACTTATTCCAAGAGATACCCTCCCAATCCCAATCCTTTTCAGGGTGAGCATCAATGTACTCTATTGTAATGTTGGGATTTCGCGTAACACACCACCAATCCCAATCCTTTTCAGGATGAGCATCAATGTACTCCATTGTAATATTAGGATTTTGCGAAATACCACACCAATCCCAATCCTTTTCAGGATGAGCATCAATGTACTCCATTGTAAGATTAGGATTTACCGAAACACCACGCCAATCCCAATCCTTTTCAGGATGAGCATCAATGTACTCCATTGTAATATTAGGATTTTGCGAAACACACCACCAATTCCAAGGTTTTTCAGGATGAGCATCAATGTACTCCATTGTAATATTAGGATTTTGCGAAACACACCACCAATTCCAAGGTTTTTCAGGATGAGCATCAATGTACTCCAATGTAAGGTTGGGATTACCCGAAACACTCACCCAATCCCAATCCTTTTCAGGATGAGCATCAATGTACTCCATTGTAATATTAGGATTTTGCGAAACACACCACCAATTCCAAGGTTTTTCAGGATGAGCATCAATGTACTCCAATGTAAGGTTGGGATTAAGCGAAACACACCACCAATCCCAGGGCTTTTCAGGATGAGCATCAATGTACTCCATTGTAATATTAGGATTTTGCGAAACACCCTCCCAATCCCAATCCTTTTCAGGATGAGCATCAATGTACTCCATTGTAATGTTGGGATTTCGCGAAACACCCCACCAATCCCAAGACTTTTCAGGATGAGCACCAATGTACTCCATTGTAATATTAGGATTAAGCGAAACACTCACCCAATCCCAATCCTTTTCAGGGTGAGCATCAATGTACTCCAGTGTAATGTTGGGATTTAGCGAAAGAACATACCAATCCCAAGGTTTTGATTCGTTCTTTTCAACAAATGACATAAAATCCATTTTTTATTTGATTGTACATAAATATGCGCAGATTTAAGTCTGTCGTCAATTTCAGCGCGGCACTGGTCAGGTGGTAAAAAAAATGGGGTATAAACCAAACCCCGTTGTTGTTGTGCTCAATCAATCTTCATCAAGTCGTGGATCCTCGCAAGAAACTCCTTGGTAACACCCTTGAGGACAACCGTCATGCCCTTCGCCTTGTCGTCGACAAGAGCCTTGGGACACTCCTGGTGAATGTGACCAATCACCCCACAGTAGCCACAAGGAGCACATCGGCTGCGGGTGTGACCGTGTCCACCACACGTCTCGCATCGGTGTGCCATAAGCCTTGGGCAGGTAACGACCCTGTCAGCATCACGGGTGGAATGGGTGGAAGCGTCGTGGCGCGCACAATGTGCGTCGTAGACAAGACCGCGTGGTACGTGGCGGCGTGCGCGGGTCATGCTGGCAATCTTGGATTCCAGACGTGTAGCGAGATGGGTGCAGAAGGAACAGGTAGAGGGCACATCGGTCCTCGCGTCTGCGCCGCCGAATACCTGGATCTCCGGTGTGACAAGTGTGGTGGTGCCGAGCTTTGGGGAGTGGGTTGCCATGATATACAGCAAGAGTGTTTGTATGATATCGCCCACGACGATGTCGTCAATTTCGTGATTTAAGCGGAGTCAGCGTGTTTGTTAGGCACCCCCGAACGAAAACGATTATTTTCGTTTTTTGTAGGTGGTTTCTCAAGCAGTCCCAAAGCACGATTTGCGGATTCCCCCATCATCCTCCTTGAAGCCCGAGCGTATCCATTGTAGGTATTTCCTGACGGCCCCTGAAGGAACAAGATGAACCGGATCGCGGATGGTGTCAACCCCGAGCCAGCGTGGCTTGGAGTTGTCACAGAATCGCCCCACCAGCCCCTGTATGACGGCCGACACGTTTAGGCGAGTGGTGGGCGGGTCGTAGGTAAGACCAATCCAGTCCTGACAGAGCCGCTTGGATGCCCTCCAGAACCCCTTGATGATGATGATGGTGTGGTTCTTTGGCTGGGTTCGTAGCATCGTATCCATTGACTCAACGCGCTCTTCCGCATCGTGCCGTAGGATGTCCCAGCCCATCAGATCGGTGCTGGTTAGAGAGGTGAACTGGTTGTACAAATCTCGGCATCCGGTTGTCTGTCGGAAGATGTGGTATCGGTTCTCTCCAAAGGATGCCTTCATTATGTGAAGTACCTTTCTAAGGTATGCTGGGTCGTCGAGGGAATCGGTCTTGAAGAGTCGCTTGTCACGCACCATATGCGCGACACCGTGGTAGGATTTCCCCGGCTTGATGGTGACGACGCGGTGGTATGTCTTCCCCCAGTCGGCCATAGGAGAGCGTAGCACAGCCCCGGGAGTGGCAGATACGGCAAGAACCCTGATGTTTGCAGATGTGAGATGGTGGGGGAGGAGTGGTGATGCTGGGTCAGAACCAGCCAGAGTAGCAAGAAAGGAGTGAATGGTCATCCTGGGCTTGGAGGCGATGTGGCTCTCGTCGATGATTACGAGCTTTGGTGCCCACCGAGAACGGCCCGAACCAGCGTAGTGCGTTGCCTCGTCCATAAGCCGGTTGCGATGGAAGACCCTGGGTCGGAACACGGGTAGCATCCTCTCGGAAGTCTGCTTGAACCAGTCGGAGTCGGACATCCCCGTGATGAGAAAGAGGTCTTCAACGTGAATCCTGCGTGCTGGGTCAGGGTGGGTGGTTGCCTGGATGGTGACTTCCAGGAATGTTCCTGTCTTTCCCACACCCGGCTGTGCGATGAGATTGACCAGGGGTGTTCCGTCCATAAGAAGATACTGGGTTGCCTTGTCTGCTGCTGCCTTCTGGTTGGGGTATACGATTTCCTCCCCCTTTTCGTTGGCATCGTGACGAGCCTGAATGGCCTGTTGCTGGATGGTCTCCATGACGGGAGAGTGTATACGGCGGTGTGTATGGTGCCGATATCCTCAATTCAAACAAAAAGACAAGGGTCCTCCCCCCGTCTTTTTTTATGTGTTTTTGTTTTGTGTATTCCAAAATAATCAAGTCTCTTTCGTATTCTCTGCCACCTTCTCAAATGTGTCAAACTTCACAATCCCAGGGTCAATGTGTTTTCCAGCCAGCCTATCGTTGTTGAAGTCTTCTACCTCGGCTATAACATCGTCACAATGGGAGCAGGACCCCCCTTCGTAGTGTGTCCCCCAAGTCGCCCTGTAGGTGTCATCCTTGTATCGGAATAGGAAGATGTATGTATATTCCTGATAGTTGAAATGCCAGTCGTGGGGCATATGTGTATCGGTGTAGAACTCCAGAAGAAACTCACCATCCGCCTTGAGATATTCAAGGGGATCGTTTGTCGGGGGATTCCCTTGGTTGGATGCGTTTGCACACTTGAGAAACTCGCGCAGGACGGCTGCTTCGGCATCAAGGATAGAAGTGGTCATCTTGGGATTAGGTGGTTGTAACGACAATACCGGCTATGCGTCGTCAAGTATGATAAAAACAGGTGGTCCCCCACCCGTCTTTTTGTTTTGTTTCGTGTTTTTGTATGAATCATTCCGTTGAAATCAGTGGATGCAGATGTTGTCACCAGATACGTCTAGTGTGGTGAGCATGGTTGTCTTGCTGAGAATGTCCCGTAGGGCAGAAATCCCGAGAATCCCGATGGAGGTGTTCTCCATCTGGATCTTCGTAAGCGTGGTGTTGACCTTGAGTGCGTCGGTGAGCATGATGGCGCCCCTGTCGCCGATTGGGATGTTGCGGAGTGTGAGTGTGGTGAGTGTGGTGTTGGTCCTGAGTGCTTCCACCATCGTGGCAATCTCCGGGATTCCAATCGCAAACTTGTCAATGGTGACATTCGGACTGGAACCCAGTATGTTGGACCACTGCGGTGCAGAGATGGTCGGCGGGAGTGCTGGTGGCATCTTGATGTGTTCCTTAGTGAAACGGTGTGAGATATCTGGTTTATGGGGGGTGTCGTCAATTTAATCAAAAGAAAACAGGTGGTCCCCACCCGTCCTCTTTTTTGTGTTTTTTGTGTATGTACGAATCAATCACGAACCAGTTGCGCAGCGCATTCAGATGGAGTGGAATTCGGCCCAGTCCTGCTGCAACTCAAGCTCAGACTCAAGGTCCTCCTTGGTCTCCTCCTCCAAACCAGCCAGTGCTGGCTTCTCACCCGTCACCACCGGCGAATGAACAACGTCGTCATCGGTGGCGACGGCATCAAAGATTTCCTGAATCGCCGCCTCGTAGACGTGGTCCCAGTCAAGGAAGTGATATACCTCGTTGTCTCCGACCCAGGTGGCCATCGCAACACCCCCCTCCCCGAAATCAACGAGAGTAAGCTCCTCGTTGTACCCGAACCTCGTGTTTGCTGTGTTGCTTGGAAGCCAGTCATTGACCTCCTCAAGGTCAACCCAGGGGAGAACGCCAAAGGCTGGGTGGCCGGCATACTGCTGGAATCGGAAGTTGTCCCAGTCGTCGGGGGTAGCCATGTGGAGTTCAGCAGTTGTCGTATGGAGGTCGGTGTAGAAGTAGTACGCGTGGAAGAGGAAGGTCTCGCGGTAGATGTAGTTGCGCACACTCTTGGGGGCAATCCTCCAGATGCGGGAGGTGAGAGCGTACAGGAGGTTCTTGATACACCCGGTGTCCCCCCGGAGGTACCTCGCGAGGAGAGAGAGCGCCGTGCTGTCGTTTGTCCACCTCTGAACCCCGTCATAGCAGGTACGACGGACAAAGTTGGCGTTGTCAATGAAGTCGGCGTACTCGCCGGGCGTCATCATCCCCCGGAATCCGCCGCCGTGGGCGATTACGGGAAAGATGGACTTGGTGGTGGAGCTATCCGGGTCAACGAGGGCTGCGAGGATGGCCGGCGCGTCAGCAAAGATGACCGCCTGAAGGAACTCCTTGGCAGGGTCCACCGTGGGGTTGAGAGATACCTTGTCGCCCCACCGGCGGAGAGCCGAGTAGTCGGATGCGGTGAGCGTGGTGCGCAGGTAGCCGCTGTTGGCGATGTCGCCGTAGAGGACGTTGAGAACGTTGGTGCGAGACATAAACGCTGTAATACGTTCTTGGTGCTGTCTTGTGTGGAACGGGCGCGATGCCGTCAATTCGGTGATTGTTGTAAAATCGTCGGTTATGGAAAAATGGAGACAGAGCCTCTCTTTGTGTTTTTTGTGTTTTTTTTGTCAATCGGCTAGTCATTTATGCAAATCAATGTGTATCATTCAGGCACTGTCCCATCCCTCGTCCTCGGTCTCCATCGACGAGACTGATGCGGTATCCATCGCGCCGTCGCCGCCCCAGCCCTCGATCGGGGGGTAGAAGAACTGCTGGATGGGTTCGTCGTACTCATCGGGCAGGTGAAGGAAGTACATCAGATTGCGGCCGTCCATGTGTGCCTTGATAGCAAGGCCAGTATCTCCAAAGTCGTAGAATGTGATGACATCCCCGCAAATCGCGTGATGGATGACGTGGGGGTATGGGAAGTCGTCGCGAATACGCGTGGTGTCCACCATCGGGAGGATGCCGAAGGCTGGGTGGCCGGCATACTGCTGGAATCGGAAGTTGTCCCAGTCCTTCTGGGATGCGGTAGGGATGGTCCGACCGGTAAGATGCGCCAGCCGGTCGCGCTGGATTCCCCGGTCAGAACGGAAGCCCTTAACATAGAAGAGATACGTGTGGAAGAGGAAGGTTGTAGACAACATCGCCTCATAGGTGTCCGCGTCGGCATCCCTCCAGATGCGCTCCGTTAGAGCGTGGAGCAGGGGAGTGGGGTTGAGGAGGTCTCCGCGGATGTAGTTTGCGAGATGGGCGACTGCGGTGCTGAACTTGTCACAGGGCATCCCTTCGTCATCATACGTGGTGTTCTCGATGTCGATGTAATCTGCAAACTTAGCAGCACCCATTGACCGAATCTTCCCAGCGAGAGGGAACTCGTAGAACACCGCGCTCACGAGGCGGCCATCGGGGCTTATCAGCTCGGCGAGGATTGAGGGGGCATCCGCGAAGATGAGCGTACGGAGGAGTTCCTTTGCAGGATCCACACCAGGGTTCTCAGAAACGCGCTTTCCCCACTGGTTCAGCCTGCGAGCGCTGTTCGCAGAAAGAATGCCATGGGCCTGGGTGTAGTAGGCCTTGTTCTGGGGAGTGCGTCCGATGAGGAGAGCGCTAAGGATGTTCATAGTCTGCGTGCGGTTCTCTTGCGAGTAAGTGATATCTGTATGTATTCTGTATCGAGGTCCTCAATTCAAGGCATCTTTATAAAAAATGGGACACCTGTCCTCTTTTTGTGTTTTTGTGTTTTTGTGTTTTTGTGTTTTTGTGATCAGGCACAGTGGCTGCGGTACTCGGAGATGAACGCAATCTCGTCCTTCTCTGTCTGGATGAATCCATCATAGCGCATCATAGCCACGGCACTGGCGATTGACATAGAATCGGTCCGGCTGTTGTGACGAGAAGCCACAGAATCCAGCAGGTCGTCGCTGAAGAGACGAGTGGAGGGGTGAGCAGAAGGGAGGGTTGCCTTGCGCCGAACACGCGGGGGGCCAGCACGAGACCTCCGCACCGGGGTGGGGTCAATCGGCTCCAGGAGGTCCATCAGGGGCTGCATGCTGAACTCGTAGGCCTTGATGCGGAAGAACACACCGTCAAATCGGTCGTGGGCGCAGACCATCGGTTCTCCCCCGGTGCGATGCGACGGCACGACCATCAGCGGGATCTGCCACCCCGAAAGGTCAACCCGGTGAGGGACCTCGGTGCCACACGGGACAAAGGGCCCGATCGCCGTGGTGATTCCAAAGGTCGTGTGTTGTACCTCCGCGTCGGCTGCCTTGACCTCTCCGACGCGCATCGCCTCACACTGCGGATGGTCCACGTCCCAGATGTGCTCAACCCACGTGGTTGTTACGGTAAACCCGCGCACGAGTGCCGCCGCAGTGAATGCGGCCCTGACCTCCCTGGGGAGCGTGCGCCAGGTGCGGGCCACCCAGGGCCAGAAGACGGAACCCACCATCACGCTCCGGCGGGTAGAGCAGAACTCCGCGAATGGCTTGTGGGGCTTGGATTCCCAGAGAAGGTCGCGGTAGGCCTCAACGTTCTTGCGCCAGGTAGAGTCTGCGGCCGCCGTGGCTGCCGCGAGCTCCCAGTTGTTGGAGTATGGCTGGAGCTGGGCACACTGTGCCTCGCACCAGTCGCAGAAGTTGCGGTAGGGGGTCTGGGTCCGCTCTGGCTCTTCGTAGGTCTCCGGGCACTCGGCGTCCACACCCTCGTCGTACCGCTCACCCGCGTCAGCGGGCACCAGGTCATCCAGCACGCGCTGGGTGCGTGCCTTGTGGGTGGGGAGGTCGGCCAGTGCCTGGATAGGGGTAGGAAGGGTCATCACGGTGGTTGCTGCCATAATCTCTTGCTGGGTCTCTTACGAGTAAGTGATGGCTGGATGGAGCGCAGCACGATGCCCTCAATTTCAAAAAATCATAAAAAAATGACCCAACCGTGGGTCTTGTGTGATTTTGGTGTGCCCCAGGGTCGATACCATAGAAGGAAAACGGGGCAGTCAGCCCCATTTTTTTTTGTGTTTTTTTGTGTGTTTGTCAGTCCAGTCCAGTCCAGTCAGTGTATTCAGATGCACTCCTCAAGCAGCGACATTGTGTGCCGGAGAACCGCGCGGCGGAGGGGGTCGCTTGCGGTATTGTCCTTCTCAGCGTAGCAGGTGAGAATCTCCACAATCTCTTCCACCCTATCCGCACGATAACCATTGTGTTCTCCCCAGATGGACAGTTCCTGGCGCATATCTCCCAGTAGGGTGAGAACTGCCGCGCGGTCCAGCACCCGGTGCATCCGCGACGGCTCACGGCCAGAAGGGCTCGTCACGTGGACCGTCAACTCGCTCAGGATCTTGAGCCACTCCATTGCCCGGGTCTTGAACATATTGTCGATTGTGAAGGAATAGGGAGAGCCGTGTCCCTGCCTGCTGACAGCAGCGGGCTCTTCTTCGGCATCATCACAAACTGTGATGAAGAGTTCGTGGGTATCATCACGATCGTCTCCGACAGGAGGTGTATCGGAAATGTGCACGGCGCGCTGGCGAACCAGCCGGGGTGGATGGTCAAGATCGGCGGAGTCGTGAGATGCTGCTCTTGGGCGCGGGCCGAACGGATTGCTCGGTGGTGCGGCGGGTAGTGGGGGTAGTGTCCTCATAGAATGAGAGACACGCCCAAACACGCCCGACAGGGGGATCCCGGGTGGATACATCGGTGTTGATGTGGTGGGTGGCGTCTTGGGAGTGATACCACATGAAGTCGTAAAGGGATTCGGGAGAAGCACGGGTGTGTCAAATGCGGCCATCGTTCTTGGTTGGTTGTGTATCGTTCCGTTTATATGAAAACGAGGATGTCAATTTCGTGGAAAACACTCCACGGGGGGTGTTCTCGGTGGATGAGGTGGAGAGAGAATACTACATCTTTCACGCTGGGTGCATCGGGAGATGGCGCTTGTCGTGTTCAGGGGCGATGACCCAGACAGCAGCGTTTACTACCCTTTCCCAGGGAGATGGGGTGTAGCTGAATGGGTTCAGGACACGAATGTCGCGCACGACCCAGTCTTCGATCGAACGCCGGTGGAGAGTGCGGGTGATATCCCAAACCAGCAGACCATCGGCGCCTACCACGATGGGTACCACGATGAGCATAGTGGGGTAAGAAATGACCAGTGTGATGACGAGGATATGAACCACCACCAACCCAGCAAGGGGAGGAAGATGGGTATGTAGTGGTGGGGTGACGGGGCGCTTGTGCCGTACGGTGGGTATATTCATGGGGAGAGCAGCCATTGTTGGCTTCAGAGTAGCAGCAAAATCACGGTGTTTGTGCTGGTCCTCAATTTGGCGGATTGTAAAAAAAGGAGGCCCAACCGTGGGCGTCCTTGGGGTGTACAGGGTACGATTCTCAGTTTCCGTGATGGGGTGCAATCTCAAGCCTCAAGGGAGGCGGATCCACAGATGCGATGGAGATCGTGTCAGCGTCGTCGTCGATGACCTGGAGGTGGGGGAGGTTGTTCACCAGACCAACCTCTGCCATAGCACCCTCGTGGATGTCGTCCACAAATGCGATGAGCTGGTTCACGAGGGCCGCTCGCGTATCGAGCGCAAACCCAATCATTTCCTCCAGGTCCCGCACGCCAGTGAGGTATTCTGTGGTATCCCGGCACACCACAGAACCCCCTGGGTACCACGAGGGTCCGATGTCAAGCAGCCCCCGTAGGTCGTTGATGATGACCATGTGTTGGTCACTGTATGCCGATGGCACGGCGTAGAGGACAACCATTGCGTTCAGACTGTCCATCAGCATCACGTGGTGCAGGGTCGTGTTGAGACCAGAGAGTACCTGAAACAGGTCAACCACAGTCCTGGCAGGAAGCCGGGTAGAGATGTACTCCCGAATCGCTTCAGACTGGTCGTTGGTCATCGCGGTGTTTCGGCCAATGGCGTTCGTCACGATGTTGGCGAAGGTTTCCCAGATTGGACGAGGCATCGTAGTGATGAGTGTATTGTGCTGTCACAGAGACATACGCGGTCTCAATTTGGGGGTTTCTCTTTAGAAAAAAAGGAACCCAACTGTGGGTTCCTTGGGGTGGGACTATGTCCTCTTTGTGTGTTTTTGGGGGTTTGTTTTTTTTGGGGGGGGTGTCAGTCAGTCGGTCGGCAGTCATTCACTCAAATGCGGCGATGTCCTCGGCGTCGCCAATCGCTTCCAGGGCCGTGTCGTGGAGCTCCTCGGCCTCGTTGCGGGGGGTGGCAATCTCCTCGTCCTCCTCATCGCTCTCGCTACCGTCCTCCTCAGCCTCCGCCTCCGGTGCCCGGATTGCGGGCGGTGCCGTGCTCGGGGCAGGAGCAGCGGCGGCCTTGGGAGAGGCGGTCTTGCTGCCCTTGGCCGACACGATGCCCTTCTCCTTCGCCCACGCCTTGTACTCTCCCGCTGCCCGCTTGCGGTCAGCCTCGGCGATTCCCCAGCTGTCAAGCGCGCCAACCAGCGTCGGGTTGCGGGACTGGGGGGCGGGGCCGATGTTCAGCGCACGGAGGTGCTCCAGCTTGGCGTCGTCAAGGAGGGTAGCCTCTGCGGGAGGGGCGTGGTCGGCGCGGTAGGCGACCCAGTCAGCGCGGGCCTGCTTGAAGTCCTTCTCCTCCACGCCCATCGCCTTAAGGTGGTCCTCCAGCGTCTTGACGTGCGCCTTCGGTGCGATGGGCTTGCTCGTCTCGGGGTCGCGGTAGGACAAGAGGGTCTCCAGCTGCTCATCCGTCAGCACCGGCATTGCCAGGACCTTGGGGGCGGCTGCCTTGGCCTTGGGAGAGATCGCCTTCTTCGCCTTCTTCGGGGCGTCGGTGCCCGCCGCGCTGGCTGCCTTGGCCTTGGGAGAGCTCGCCTTCTTCGCCTTCTTCGGGGCGTCGGTGCCCGCCGCGCTGGCCGCCTTGGCAGGGGTTGCCACCGCCTTCTTGACCACCTTCTTGGTTGCCTTCTTGGTCACCACCCGGGAGGTGATGCCGCCAACCGGCAGGCAGGCGTTCGTGACGCGGTAGTCCGTCGGAGCGTCCGTCACGCACGCGAAGAACTCGTCGTAGTCAAGCGTAACCTGAACAATCTTGGAGGCCTTGGTCACCTTACGGGTCTTCTCCGAGCCATCCTTGCCGGTGTACGTCTCCGTCTCGCCGGTCGGCATCTTGCGCTCCTTCACTGCGAGGGAGAGGAGCTTGCCGATGGCGACCTGGAGGAAGCTGATGTCGGTGGGCGAGACGTCCTCGGCCTCAAACAGGCCAGCGGCAGCCTTCTTCAGCTTGAGCGGGTTGCTGGTCGGCGGGGGAGGCGTAGACGCACCGGCTGCCTTCGCGGCGATGTCATCGGCGATCATGGGAGACACGGTCTGGGTGATTGCGGCCATTGTAGATTGATGGATGCTTGTACTCTGGTGAGCTAGTGATGGCTCTAACGATTTCAGGATTTGTCCGTCAATTTTAGATTTTTGGCCTGGGTGACCGTGTCAATTCTAAAAAAAAGGAGACCCAACCGTGGGTTCCTTGTGTGAGTGTGTGCTGGAGCGTGCCAGTTCACGCGAACTGGGCGTCACCGGGGAGGTACTGGTCCACCACGACGGTGGTTGCCGTGCTGGATGATGAGGCGACGCTGTCACCGTCGTCCTCGGCCTCGTCGTCGGCATCAAGGATGAGCATATTGATGATGTTCAGCAGGTTCTCGCGTGTCTCACGGGTGAATCCGACCATAGCCTCTACCTGGCGCATCTCGTGCATGTAGCGCTCCGTGTATGCGGTAATCGCGCTGTCAGCGGGGAGCCACGAGTTGTTGCCGAGGATGACGCGGATCTGGTTCAGGATTGCGGTGTAGTGCTCGCCGTGAGCAGAGGTCACGGTGAGGGCATCCACGTCATCCATCTCGGTGGTGTGCACGGCCTCGGTGAGCGTGGTTCCCACAGATTCCAGAACGATGAACAGGTCCACCACGACCCGAACGGGAAGGTCCCGGATGTATGCCGAGAGCGAGTGTTCCATCTCCTCTGTCAGCACGATGGTGTGGGTGACGTTCTGAACGACGGCATCAGCGGCAATGTCCCAGATAGGCTGTGGCATTGCTGGATATTGGGGTGTCTCTCTTGGAAGACTGAGTGGTTTCATACGGTTCTGAGAGCGGTGCCTTCAATTTCAAAAAAAGTGACCCTATCGTGGGTCGTGTGGGGGGGGCTGGTTCAAGCCAGCGCCGGAGCCAGCAGTTCCTTGATGACAGGGGCGCGGAAGTACCATGCCCGGGTCTTGGGGGCACCCTTGCCGGCACCCTTGGTGCGTGACTGGATCCAGCTACCCACCCTACCGGTGATGCCCCCAGTTGTCGCGTAGTAGGCCTTGATGACCTCATAGTCTGCCTCTAGGTATCCGTATGCTGGGTGGGACGTCCCGAATCGGACGGGGGGGTAGAACGTGACGTCATCACCCTCGCGGAGGTACGGCAGGATGACCATCGCTGCCGTCTTGGTGGCCAGGCGGGTGTCTGTGAATGACTGAGTGAGGAGGTCTTCGGGGCGCATCATTGTCACCGCCATCGTCTCCTTGGGGACCAACACTCCTGTGCGGAGACGCTTCAGGGGGACCGCCTTGACCTCGCCGTCAACACAGTCAAGGCAGGCGGACGACACAGGGATGCCGAGACACTGCTCCAGGTAGAGTCCCACGCGACCCTTGTTGAGGGTCGTCGGGACGTCGTGAGTCGTGCCAGCGAGGGTCGTCGCGTAGGCCGTGATGACGCGCGCCAGGGTCGGTCGGGTCGGTGCGATGGCTGCCATGGGAGCAGTTGGGTGACCGCTCAACGATTCTGAGTCGTGTGAGTCAATTACTGAAAATGACTCCCATGGGGCCTGGGGTCGGTGGAAAACACCCCCGGGGGGTGAGGGGGTGTCTTCGGAGGGTGGGGGTGGGCGGACTGCCCGGTGTGGTGGGTCGTGGCACTCAGGCGGAGGGCACGAGCATCGTGAGGACCTTGCCGAACAGGTCGAACAGGGACCAGTGGGACAGGTTGGCCAGGCGCCAGAGCAGGACACACTCGGGGCGTCCCTGGTCGAGGGGGGCCCAGAGCAGACCCACCCACGTGGCGCGGTGGCACTCGAGGCCGTTGTAGGCGAACATGGCGACCCAGTGGCCGGCGCCGGTCAGCCAGACCAGGGCGAGCAGGGTCAGCAGGGGCAGGGCGAGGCGCCACACCCACGCCGCGGCGGAGGTGAGGAGCGGCCAGACCCAGCCGAGGGTCGTGAGCGGGGCGGCAGGGGGGGCGACGTCAGTGGGGTCCTCAGTCGGGGTCACGGGGGGCGCCCAGGGGAGCTTGGTCTGGCGACGGCGCGGGGTGGAGCTGCTGCGGGGCATACTGCGAGGGAGCACGAGGGTCTTACCTTGGGGGTGTACGCTTGTAGCGTGAGTGGGGGCTGCTGGCCGGCCGGCCGGGGCGCCGCAATTTTGCGCAGATGTCACCGCGGTGAAAACGGCGGATTTCCGAACGCGGTGAAAACGGCGGACGGCCCCGACGCGGTGCGCACGCCGGATTTCCGAACGCGGTGAAAACGGCGGATTTCCACGGGGCGCCCCTGACGCGGTCTCACGGGGGACCCTGTCGACGGGCTCCGAGGGGCACACTCTCCCTCCAACAGTCCTCCAAAAGGACCTCCACAAGACCCAACAGTACAATAACGCGGTACATATTTGACACCCAAAGAGCCATCCACAAGACCCAACAGTACAATAACGCGGTACAGATTTGACACCCCCAAAGGACCCCAAAAGGACCCACAGGAAACAACAGTACAATAACGCGGTACAGATTTGACACCCAATAATCATCTCAAAAGGACCCCAATAATCATCTCAAAAGGACCCCAATAACCACCCTCAAAAAACCCCAACAGTACAATAACGCGGTACATATTTGACACCCAATAATCATAAACGAGATAACGCCCAATAAGCAAATCAAGTACATCTCCCGGGTAGAGTTCACAAAAGATACCGTCGCAGAACGTGCTATGGGCAACCCTGTACAAATACAAGAAGCTGCACAATACCTATCCGATAATCCTAATCGTGGTGGTAGAAGACACAGACGGAAACCCGTATAGGTATCCCATAAAGATACAAATCAAACAACAACGACGGTACAGCAGGTATCTGTCAAGCCGATGAGCACAGGAAATATCCTTACGCGCGGCGTATAAAATACGAGAATGAATAGATATGCCAGGCCCGATCCCATACTCGATGATACTCCAGATGGAAAAGGGATACAACACGGCCAGGAGGAACAACACGGTATCCTCCCTCAAGACATCAAGATTCAACGACGCAACACGAAACTATGAGTACCGAGGTGCGTACCGGTCATTCCTGAATCGCCCAACACGTGCTACACGCGCAAGCTCAGAACAGACATAAGCACCCGCAAATACCGAAAAGATACTCACGTTCACACAGGTTGGTACATTTAGCTGGGATGCACCAGCAGACGTAACCAGCATAGAATATCTCGTAGTGGGTGGTGGTGGTGGTGGTGGTGGTGCGCACGATGGAGGGGCTGGTGGTGGTGGTGGTGCTGGGTTGGTGCGAACTGGAACACTTGGAGTAACGGCATCTCAATCGTATTCCGTGGTAGTAGGTGATGGTGGTATTTTTGGGAGAGGTGCTGCCAATAACTTGCCATCTGAAACACCTGGTGGTACGGGATTGGCTTCTAGTTTTTCTACAATAACATCACCAGGTGGAGAGGGTGGATACCAGAGCCGAGCTGTACCCGGAGGCGTGGGGGCGGGAGGTGCCAAAGCAACCGCGTTCACCGGAGGTGGAGGTGGTAATGGTGGTGGAAACGCTTCTACACCCGGGAGCGGTGGTGGTGGCGGTGGAAACAACAGCGCGGGTACCACGTCAACAACTGCGGGAGTGTCGGCGGCGGGTGGTAGGGGGGTAGAAAGTGATATCACGGGTACATCGGTGACATACGGAGCGGGTGGTGCCGGTGGAATAGAGCTACAACAAAACAATGGCACGAGCGCACCCGTAAACTCGGGGTCGGGTGGGCAGGGTGCATCAACAGGGTATTTGAATGGTACGAGTGGAGGCACCGGCGGGTCTGGTATCGTGGTTTTAAAGTACAGCACCGCATACGCGAGTGACTAGTGTGTAACTCGTTATAATAGGTACAACAGGCTATCTACACAGCCAACCAGCCAGAAATGCACCTACCCGGACACACCACCACCTGCGCACGAAGATGCGTTCAAAACGGAGCCCACGTACCACTCCTCGGCGTTATCGTATACGGGATAACCCAGTCGTTCCTCGTGACAACCACGTTTACACTCAAGGCGTTTCAAGAAAACTATTACTACTGGAACGGTGCCTATTTTCATATCCCAGAAGGGGTCCCTTCCGCGATGAACTATCTCCGGCAGTTCTCACACTATACCGATACGGGGCACATCATATCCACCCTCTGTCTCATTGACCCCACCTGGACCCCGGTAGCGTTCAACACGCATTTTACAATCAGCTTCGCGTACTGGGTATCACGAATACTCCTAGGACTATCTGATGACGATGATGGGGATTTTGCATCACTCCCCGAAGAAGAACGCCCGTGGCCCGAATGGACCAGCTGGTGGTGGGCACTGAATCATTCTGTGCCGCCCCTTGTGATCGGTTGGACAATCGCGTCTTCACCGGCAGATGCCGTGCCGGTGTTTGATACACATTCACTCCTCGCGTCGTTCGGATGGCTGTATGCATGGGCGCTGCTGATTTATGTCCCGTGGCGAACGATCACGCACGACGCGGTGTATTCTGTTCTGCGAGCCGGAACCCCGGTATGGAAAATAGTATCCATAATCGGCATCGTTCACGGTGTGTTATTTTTGGGAAATATTGTCGGAGGATTCCTGGTTCCCCCATTCCACACACCGCCCCTCAAATGAGGGGGTTAGGGGGAACCAATGAGAACCTCAACAGTACGAGCCCCGGGATTCCTTGAATGAATCGCCCGACGAGCCTCCACATCACCAACCACAAACCCCTCGCTCACAGGAAACGCCTCGCGCACCAGCGGAACACCCGAATTGCTCATCAGGAACCCGACGCCCCTTTCTCGCAATCCCCGCGACGCCTCAAACAGGTCTCGGTGGTCTTCACCACGGAATCCCCCATCCACGTATCCAACAAAGGACGTCGCCGTTTCTGGAACATACGGGGGGTCCATGTAGACAAACGATCCAGAAGCAACCTCGTGGAGAGCCTCGCGGAAATTACAGCAGCGGAACACCACCTCCGCATCTCGGAATAGACGAGACACCTCCCTCACGTTATCCTCATCAACCAGCCGTGGCTTCTTGTAGTTTCCAAACGGAACGTTATACCCACGGGGTCCCTCGCGGTACAATCCACGGAATCCCATCTTGTTCAGGAACACAAACATCGCAGCAATCTTCGCCTGTTCTTCACCCGTACCACACCCAGCCCCTTCACGCTCGGCGTTGAACCGCGCCCGGGTCCAGTAGTAGTACGACTCCTTCGAGCACAATGCCTCCTGGAGACACGTCGGTTTGCGGTCTCCTTTCATTTCTGTACAGGAGTCGTACTCGTTCTGAATCACCGCGCATTCTCGCAAGAACACTTCGGCGTCGTCGCGAACACAGGTGTACAGCATCATAAGCCAGGGAATGGCATCACACGCCGTAATCCGTCCAACACGAATGCGCCCGTCGCGAACACGCGTGAGAAACCCCAACAACACGCTCCCTCCACCAACAAATGGCTCACAGTACTCACTCATTTCCAGTGGAAATCGTGAGAGTACGTCTTCTAGAATCTGGGTTTTTCCTCCAACCCATTTGAGCAGCGGCTTGACCATTCGTTCTGTTCTGTTTTGATTCTGATTCTAAATGTGCGATACCCACGGTATCGTTGACTGGTTATCAATTCTTGATTCCGGCCTCTACAGACACAGCTCTTCTTCTCGCATCTTTCGTATAGACTCGATGCTATTACTGGAGATTGGAGCCGGCAGCACCTCCGCTGGTTTGGGTTTCAGAGCAACCCCGTACCAGTGGATTCCCCCCGCCATCCTCTTCTTATCCAGCCCGCAACCACGCAGGACATTCGGGAGGATACGCTTCATCGCCCGCCGGGTTGCTTCCGTCGGAGCAGAGTCGGGCCCATAAATATGGGTCAGCATCGCCCACTGGAGTTCCTTGAATGAGATGCTCTCAGAACGATCCGAACTCAGTATGTAGTTCCGACGGAGGGTTGCTTCCACGCGCTCTATCGTGGGATACATGTCGCCCGAAAGGGTGATATTGCATTCTGATTGAAGAGTCTCCCATACATCCGTTGCTGGTTTATCGGGGTTTTCTCGGATGACCCGAACGATATCCGCGCTGCTGACCACATAGATGTTACCCAGAAGTTTCAGTTCGGAGAATACCGAGCAGAGGGTATCCTTGTACGATTTGTATGCCCTTGTTACCGGGAAGTATGCCAGGGTGTCTTCCGCGGTGTTATGGTAGATGTCGTACGTGGTTTGTTTAGATACATCGGCCTTGTTATCAACCACACCGAGCATGTGGGTATCATAAAAGTTACTCTTGTCGTGAAACCGGTACCCTGTCACATCACCAACCCGTCCCATCTGAAGAACATCACCGTCTGATGTAATCTCTGGTTCTGGTCGTAACCCGCACATAGGAGTAGTGGATGGTGGCTGTCGGGTACACTCCGGGAGCGGAAACCTCCACGCACCACCACTACCGCCACCAATCGTGTTTGTGGGACCCTTCTTATCGGCGTTACCGGATTTGGATTTGGGTAGTTTACAAAATCTCTGAACCGCCCTGATGGCATCGTGTACCAACCCAACCACGGCAGGAACGTCTTCTCCCACGCGATTCTCCCCATCCTCTGGCTCATCCCCACGAGTCTCTCTGTCGTCGTACAGCCCACCTATCCTGTAAAACACGCCCAGGTCATCGAGCATCTTACATTCCTGGAGCGTCGTAAACACGGTCGCATCCGGGGCATCCGTGTCACTCAGCGTGTGTACCTCATAATCAAAGAGTTCGGGATCGTATATCTGATGCACGATGGAATGGAAGTCTTTCTGAAAATGATGAGTTGTCTTGGGAATCAGCCTGGTGTAGTTATCAAACACAATCACCGACATATCTAGTGTAGATTCACTACACTGATGTGTCCGTACAAACGCACAACTACACAGGGGGCTCTGCCCACCCGGGGGTTTAAGGGGGGCTCTTCCCACCCGGGGGTTTAAGGGGGGCTCTGCCCCCCTATTTGAGCCACACGTACACCAGCTCCGAGGCTCCCTCGCCGCCGCTCGCCCCCGTCCGAGACTGGATTGGCATCCGCATCGTTGTTTCAATCTTCGGCAGGTCTCCCCGTATCGTTTCATACATCTCCTCGGGCATATTCAGAGCCATCCTCCCACCACGAACCAGGTTCGCCCACACACCCCGCACCACGGGCCGGAAGAACTTCTCAAGGAATCCCTCGCGTGACCCGTACCGGGGCATCCCACGGTATTGTTCTATCGTAAAATACGGAGGACTCGTAAACACCAGGTCATACTTCCCACGGTATTTTGAGAAATCAACATCCTCCGAGGGACCAAACGTCATCGTTACCCGCTCATCCCCCGAGCCATCCGAACCGGGCCCTTCGTCACCCAGCGCCCGCACCATCCGCGAGTATCCCCCTCGTAACTCCTGGTTGGCATCAAAGCCATAATACGGAACGCCCATCGCCATCGCCGCGAGACACCTTCCACCCCACCCAGCACTAAAATCAAGAACACCCCTCCGTGTCCCAAGGGAGCAATACACCCATTTTGCAAACGCCGGCCGGAACTGGTTAATCGTCCCGTACCACAGCTGGAACGCGTAGTACAGGCGAGTCGTCTCCGACGTCCCTTTTCCACCTTTCTTGTCGCGCCCCCAGCGCCGCACGACCCCTCGCAGCTTCCGCACCTCGGCTGGGTCGTTCATTGCTTCCCAGAAGGAGAGTCCTTTCCGCGTGCGCGCCTTAAGCCTCTGGGCCAGGAAAAAGTGATCCAGCGCCGGGAGCCCAACACGAGCCAATCCAGCCAGTTCTTCTTCGCGGCATTCTCGCCTCCGCAGATCCGTAAACCCCTTGCGCGCCTTTTCAAGGGATGTCACACGAACCATCTTTGCTAACTGGGTGGGGGAGACACGTCTCTCGCCCCCTTTCTTTTTAAATCGGGATATCCGCATTGTTTTCTTGTGGCCCTTTTGTTTGTTTCTGAGAGTAACCCTCCTTGACATCTATAAATTGAACGCTCATTTTAATAGATATAACACACTACACTATAGAAATGACCAAATTCTTTGTAAACACTAGAACATCAAGTCTAACTACAACGACTCCTACACCTTCAAACCATACGATCGTAGAAAGTGATTGTGTGGAGTACCTTTGCACCCTAAAAGATGAATCTGCTCAAATAGTTATTGCAGACCCACCGTACAATATTGGAAAAAATTTTGGGAACAAGACACGAAAGGGGAGTTCTGGTGGCGACGGTAAGATTCTCACAATGTCACAGTATCTATCTTGGTGTGAATCTTGGATGAAAGAATGTCTGCGTATTCTTCGTTCTGATGGAACAATGTTTATCTATGGATTTAGTGAGATTCTTGCGCATATCCAGGTGAGACTTCAAGAAGTTGACCCGACTTTGAATGTTCGGTGGCTTATTTGGCACTATACTAATAAGACAGTCCCATCTCTCAAGTTTTGGCAGCGTTCTCACGAGAGTATTCTCTGTGTATGGAAAGCAGGCCATAAGTATCCGGTATTTAATCTAGATAACGTTCGTGAAGAATATACGGATGGATTCCTCAAGGGCGCTGCTGGGAAAAAACGTGCGGCAACAGAGGGTCGGTTCTCACGGGGCAGCAAGGAAACAACTTACACGGCTCATCCTAGAGGAGCACTTCCGCGTGATGTGATTAAGACCCCGGCTCTTGCTGGGGGAGCTGGAAAAAAGGAGCGGGTGAATCATCCTACACAAAAGCCACTTGCTCTCTGTAGGAAACTGATTCAATCTGCTCGTAATCCTTCCCTTGGTGACACTGAGTTGTGTGTGATTCCATTTGCTGGGTCTGGTAGTGAATGTGTTGCGTGTGCAGAACTAGGCGTTCCGTTTGTTGGTATTGAACTGAACCCAGAATATGTTACATTGTGTAAAAATAGGGTATCTATCACAAGCCCCCCTGTATCTTCTACTCCTACATCAGAGTGACGCAACAAATGCCTCAAGATCCGTTTTGCTATGAATGGCATTATGGTCGCCGATGAATCCCTTTTGCATTGCCTTTTGGAGTTCAAACCAGTGCCCTTCTTTTGAAGAACCGTCACCTTTACCCTGTACCGTGACAACCCCTGCGTCAAACATTACGCCAAATACATCATCTCTTTTGATCGCCCAGCAGCGAACATCACACGAACCCAGTAGCACCACTAGGAGGACTTGGAAATCGTGCTTGTCTTCTAGATGTTGAAACTTAGCATTAAGAGCAGATTCATCCAGAACAGGTTTTTTCCATTCTCGCGAAGATGGGGCCCATAGACGAGCCGATTTAATCTCCACGTTTACTCCCATACACTTTGCGTCGTGCCCCGAATCAGTTGCCTTTGCCAGTCCAAGACAGGACCGAATATAGTGCTCCATATATGAACCAAATGGCTTAGATGTGAGTTCAACAAAACGCATTATACATTCTGGTGCACACAGACGCCTGTATACATCTTTCTGACTGACCTTTCCTTCCGCACATTCTTCAAAGCAGCGTGTGGCGAGTGTTTCGTCCCAAACGCTATCGTTAGCAGGAGAGGACATGTTGGGTGCCACACTCGTGTCACGAGTGACGGTATTGTGAAAGAATGGACGAGGAGTAGATGTCATTATGAGTAAAAGTATCCGTGTTACACCATCCGGTCGTCAATTGACGACCCGACCACACAAACCAGCCGACTCTCACCTGCCAAATATGGCAACCAGCATCATCCTGACGAATGACTCCTGGAGGATTCATCTCACCCCCGAGCAATGGAACCAGTCGGAGTATCTTACGGAACTCGTAGAGCTGGAGGGGGACGACATCGGCGAGGATCCCATCATCGCCGATGTAATGGGTATGTGCATCCCCGAAGAGGACGCGAGGCGCGCCGTGATGGTGCTAGACGCATTATCTACGATCACCGAGATCCGGGAGAACATCCTCGGCTCGCGAGACGGCCTAGAGATTGTCGCCGAACTGCAGCGCATCAACAAATGGGTTCACATCGCGCACAACCTGCGCAACCAGCCACTGGTCCGATGGATATTTCCAAACCCGAAGATGATGGCCTACGCGGGTAACGCATACCGCGCGATTACGAAGCTGACGAAGGAAAAATGCGAGAACATCCCCGTGTATTACACGGATTGGTCATTGTTCCTCCTTCTGCGGCTCAACATCTACCTTCCAAAGCGCAGGAAAGTCATAGAGAAGGAAAAGTCGGAATACGCGAGAAAGGGGTACTGGACTCCCCCAGCGAGAGATTCGCCCGCGGAAGCGTTTGTGAGTCATATCATGTGGGCGTGTGTAAACGAACAGTTTTATGACGTAATAGGCCCACGAACCCACGCAACCGACTTATTGTACAAGATGCTGCGTCACGGTGGGTCCGACCTGATACGCCGATGGTGGGACACATTCCAGGATGACGAGATGTTGAAGTATCACGCCAAGTATACGAGCCCGTACAGCCCCCAATCGTCATACGGTATGGGTGGGTTTATAAATCGCCATCTCCTTGATGGGCCACATAGGGACCCCGAGCTCGCAGAATTGCTCCGTGAGAAGTTCTATCATGACCCGTAGGCTACGCCCTCTGAAAAACCAGCCACGACACGTATAGCCCGTAGAAGTTCTTGGAGAAGAGGTCAAGGATGTTGTACATCACATTTTTCCATAGCGAAGGGAGCGTCGCCGCCACGCCATACAGAGACCATACGAAGAACATTGCTGGGTAAAGCCAGTCTGACCACCAGTCTGCCGATGAAGCCCCCCTGGGAAGCAACCCAGCGCCACCCACGCCCACGCCCGTGCCCGCACCCACGCGCTTGGGGCTGGGTCCGCGCATCCTGCCGAGGATCCAGAACGCAACCCCAAGCGCAAAGAACCCAGTAACCGTGGAGGTCACGATGTCAATCGTCCCAATCTCTTGGAGGAAACCCAGTAGCAGCATCACCCCGTTCGCGACGACCATACCCACCACGGGTGTCTGATTGGCGGAAAGCCAGTCCCAGAGCGAAAACCTATCTTCCGCCTCCACCGCGTCTGGATGACTGCCGTCAGCGCCACGCTTCCACTCAAAGAAGAGAGCGGTGGAAATCAGCATCACCGGGGTGGTGAACATCCAGTCAAGGTACCGCACCCATGTAACATCCAGAGACCCGGCTGCGACGACCGCCGACCCGAGGGCAACCCATCGGTACCAGTGGTAGAATACGATCTCAATCACCTGCACGATATTTTCCAGCCACAAGACGACGCCCAGGGGTGCCTCCCGAGACCCAGACGCAGGCGCGAAACTTGACGCAACGATTCCCACCAGGAGCGCTATCCACTGTACAACCAGTGACCCATCGATCGTAGCACGGAGGAGTGTTGTTGCCATCTACCACGGGTTTATTCAATCCGACTCAAAGCGACGCATACAATAGAATATGGGAATCTGCGCTTCACAAACGTGCGATTGTTTTTGTAGCGAACACATGATGTCATATCCCGGTGACCGAGTTACGGTTTCAACCCTGATGCTACACTGGGTATGGCAGCACGATATCAACGGTATTCTGAAGTATCTCCACGAAGAGGACCCCCACGGTGACCGCAAGATCGCGGAGCGCGTGAGAGATACACTGGATTGTGTTCGGCACTACCGGGATAGGTCCCGCAGACAATTTCTAACACGCAGAGAGCGTAGACGCTATGATGAGTTTAATAGGATATACAAGGGGCGGCGGATAGCTGGTCAACCGATAATAAGTGATGAAGAAAACAACGGTGTGGAGTTTATCGCGGATCATCGTATGGTACAATAATGCGGTACATTTTTGCCACATCACGCGTTCACGAGACTCCCACGGATCGTTAGCGTCATCGCCTCCTCCGCCCAGTCATCCCCCAAGAGTGACTCGTATTCATCGGGTTGAATCACCCTAGCCTGGATTTCATCATATTCCCTGCGGATTTCCTCTGGGATCTCGGTTCGGTCGGACTCAGGAAGGGATTCCTCTCCTGATACAAAGATGTCATAGTGAACCTCGCCGGGGATGATTTCTACGATATCATACTCCACGTCGACCACAAACGTCCCGCGCCGGGAAAGGATCTCGTCCTTCTCGGATTCATACAGTTCCGATTCAAAGATAACCGCCCTACATGTTTCAGTATGGGTGATCGTGTACGATATGCCAATGTGTGTCTTTACAAAGGAACCAGTATACTCGGCGCCATACTTGTCCTGATTGACAAACGTGTGGGTTGTTTTCGCATCTCCATTGTAGTGGCCTTCTAACCATCGCGTTTTCGGTTCTCAATTTGTTCCATAAAACACATAGAATGGGTTCTTGTTGTTCGGTCCTAGATGAGGTACGCCGCGGTCCGGTACGCACACGATTTGACCTTGACAACGCTCCGGAAGATGCTCCCAAGTCGGTAGACCACGTGGCGACGCCACCCGACGCGCCAACCAAGAATCCCAACGAAACACCCGAAAAGAGACGCTTCCGATTCCCCCTCATCGGCCACAAGAACATCCGCGACCGAAACACGAACCTCAACGCGTTTTTCCCGTCTCCGTCCCGAACCAACCGCACTCACCAAGACGAAGAGCACAACAAGTCTCACCACCTAACTCTCTTGAGCGACCTTTACGAGTTCCTCCCGCAGGTCTCGGTTCACCTGGTTGGGCTGACATACCACGCCCGACACCCCTCTCTTCGTGATACGCTGTATTTTCTTTCGTATCGCAACAACCCACTCACGCAGAACCGTCGTTGGACGAAGGAGACGTACGGCACGACGTGGCCGACCGTCGTGCGCAGCTCGGCGGTTCATACCTACGACCCGATCCTGAAACACAACGTCAGAACAATCCACGTAACCGACCTGCTGATATACGATGCCAAGGACTATATCCCTGGTGCGGTGTACGTTGTGATGCGCGACACGGATGGGAACGATCACGCGATTGTCCCGTACCACGCCCCTACGATGGATGGGCACCAGTACGGCGCAAGACTGGATATCCAGCAGGAGATGTACGTGGATGAGATGGATGCACTCCTGACAACAATGCGGACGCGCCTCCAGAAACCACCGGAACAGCCAGTGGTAGAGCCAGTGGTAGAGCCAGTGGTAGAGCCAGTGGTAGAGCCAGTGGTAGAGCCAGTGGTAGAGCCAGTGGTAGAGCCAGATGTGACAGAACAACCAGTGGAAACGTCATCCGCCGAGATGGAAAACACAGAGGGCGCGGTTGGCGATGAGATCGGAAACGGCGTAGAGACAGACGACGAGGATGGGATCACAGAGGATGACATTGACACCGCACCACACGTTCGTATAGAACCAAAAACAGGATACGTGTCGGATACGGTAAGGATAATGGAGGAGATTATGGGCGATGCTACAAATTGACGACATTCAATATACAACGAATGCAATCCACAAAAAATATGCCAAGGCATAACGTTCCGGATGTGCGTGAAAACTGGCAACTTGGCGCGACTCGTGGGGGTGATTCACACGAAATCAAGGTATACGACGTAGTCCACCGAGTAGCAGCGGAAGCGGGAAATCATATCCGTGTTGTCAGAAAGCCAAAGATGCTCAAGCACATATACTACGAAATTGATCTACAAAAGCATCCAGAGGAATACCGGCGAACAGATACGTCCGGTGCGGTATGGTTTGATGAATCTACGAAAAGATTTATGCACAATAAGGCTGATGGCACCCCTCGCTATGAACTCGGAGGTGGTATGGTTCCGGATATCATGATGATGAATATGGATACCAAGCGCTGGGTGTTGATTGAAGTCAAGCGCCAGAACGCAGCCGGTAACGCACACGAGCGCATGTTCCGGTACATCCCCATCATTCCGGAGCTAAAGCTTCGTTCAGGGGTGGAAAATCCATTTATGGCGTGTGTGTGTGGTCCAATCTGCAAATCATCCAAGTATCGTTCGGAGATACGTTCGTCATTTGAATGCTGTGGTCTTTCTCAGTGCGTACATCTCGTGGATGATGAAACCTCTCTCATGGAGTGGATTCGGTCATCTCCTCTGCGTGAGATTATGGGGTGACGGATGGTTCCTTGTGAAGCACGACGATATACTCAACCACGTTCCGGTGATTCCCTGGGTCCGCACCATTTCCAATGTTTGCCATGATATTGCGCGTATGGTCTATCGTATAGACATCACACGATGACACCGATGGCAATATTTTCATATCGCGAATCACTGTCTCAATCGGAACCAGTGCCTCGTTGCTGTAGCTAACCACAACGTGCTTCACGGGAAGGCGATTCACAAGGTCACGGAACGCCCCAAGCGCCCGCGACTTCGTATTCCAGGCGCTCTTCATTGACGCATCATGACATCCCCCTCTGGCGACCCTGTCAATCCGCCGGTTTGTCTTGAGACCAACCTCGGGCTTGTCCCACCGGGAGATGCTGTCCCAGATGTGATAGTATGTCGCGTACGAATGTGTCGTGTATGGTGGGTCAACATACGCAACATCCGCGGGCGGGTATGCGATGGCAAGCGCATCCCCGCCAATAAACTCTCCCACCGGACCATCCCATACAGACCACCCACCGTTAGGTAGTCGCGATTCTAGGTTCATCACGTTCGCGGAACGCTTCGCCCATTGTTTGAGGTACGCCTGCTGAACCCCAACGGTGCTATCCACGGCATCGAGGGCGAGGATAAGGAGCGCGACCAGTCTTTTTTCCATAGCAGCGGTGATTGTCCCGGAAACAGCCCACTGCTGGATCGTGTCCCGGATTCTGTCTGCGCGTATCCCGTTGTGTGGCTGCCACACCCGAACGGTATCTCCCGAGACGCCGTTCGCGGGAGCAACATCACAGTACGTGCGCGTGATCCATCCAGCTTCTTCACCACCCACACCCCCATCTGCATCCCGAGCCGCTGCTTCGTCACCAAGCCGGTCAAGTTTCTGAGCAAGAGAACGCAGTGTCCCAAGCTCGTCACGGGTTGTGCGAAGAAAGAGTTCGGTGTAGTTCTCGCTCGCCCACGCGAGGTCGGATGCGACCGTCTTCCATCCTCGTTCACGGAACGCCTGGCTGACCCGTGTTGTACCGGCAAAGACATCTAGGATTGTCGGCGGAGCATCGTCGTTATCACCCACGAGCGTCTGGATGGTATTTAAGATATACGGAACCACCTTGTTCTTGCTCCCGATGTACTTGACACCGTGCGTGCGAAGGATGGGCGGTGTGCTGGATGCCATCTATCAGATTGTATGTACGGTGCTCTATGATAAAACTTGTCCGTTTCAATTAGATAGATGGAGCAGTTTCTTCCCGAGTTTGTGTACGGTGCGACAGATGGAACGATCACTACATTTGCGATTATCGCCGGGGCTATCGGAGCAAATCTGTCAAGGACTGCAATCCTGGCAATAGGCATCGCGAGCGTTCTGGCAGACGGGTACTCCATGGGAGTATCCAGCTACCTCAGCGAGAGCGCCAGGCACGAGCAGAGGGAATCCAGCGATACAAAACACACCCCGATCTCTTCGGGTGTTGTGACGTTTGTGTCGTTTGTGGTGGTGGGAATCCTCCCCCTCCTACCATTCCTTGTATCACATCGCATTACATCCGCTGTAAAATGGGCATCCTTCGGTCTTGCGCTTGCGGCGTTTGCTGGCATTGGGTATCTCAGGGGTATCATCACGAGCAACACAAGCCCATTTACAACATCTCTGGAGTCATTCTTAATCGGAGGAAGCGCGGCAATGATCTCGTATATTACCGGTAGCCTTGTCGGGCATTAGACCTCAAAATCAAATGCTTCATCGCCCCATATCGCCCCCGTCGTAGACCCCGTGCTTTGGGAAATACATATATCGGGGTCCGAAGTGAGCCCTGCTGTGGGGTTTCCCGCGCCGATATCTATCTCCGGAGAATGATTGTCGTCTCGTAGCGTTCCCCGTTCAGACGGACAGAATCGCACCCATATATCACAAAACCACCGGTATATCGCAACGAACATCTACTGCTATAACAACCTTGGGGGGACGCGAAACATCGCGAGGGGGTTTCTCACGCTCCGTTCCGCATGTAAATGGAGAGCCGGAAAAACACGTGTCTGATACCTGGGGCCGTGGTGAGGGCTGGGGGGACCGCAGATAGGATGGGATTTCGCAACAAGGTTGGTCACGTTCTGAAACAACTCCCTGCAGTCAGGAGATAGAGCGGCTGGTTCTCCCAGCATAACCGGAACGTCCTCGCGGTATGACACCCACCGACAATACATCCCTATGGGGTCTGTAATCCGGAGCACACGGTTCCCTGGATATGAGTTACACCAACATGTGATATGCTCTGGCCATTCACCGGTCTCGTTCCATATAACTCCCCATACCTGGTATGTGGTGTTGTCTATATATCCGGTATAAATCAGGCGTTCTACAATGTCGCGATACACACCATAAAAGTTGCCTCGCCATCTACGAAGGTCCCGCACAGATACGACCCATCTGGATAATGTCATCATGGTATTTTTTGAATGAAGTGAACCCGCTAAGACCCTCCCATCAGTAAACGAATGTTTATGGTCTCCAAAAGTTTTACCATTTCATATCGCTATCGCAGTGGGTGATTCCAGCGGCCGAACTCGTCTACGCGACATCATTCCTCCCATCTCGAACAATGAGTTATCCGAATTGAGGTCACAGCTGGCTTTTGCGCATAGTTAGCACAAAGAAAATCACATATGGCCTCCCATAGAACCACCACCGCACCCGCTCCGTACGCTGTCATCCGGATGCAGGATTCCCGGGCTGAGCTTGCCATCGCTCCCCAGGATATCTTTCTGACGATGGCAGTTTCAGACCACGACGCGTACCAGCAGGCCGGTGAGATCGGATGGCGCACGAGCATCGAGGCGTATAACACGGCGGTCGCGATGGCAAACCCAGCACATGTAACCGGGGGCGACAAGGTGTACTCACGACCCGTTCACGTAGAGAATACCCTGGGGAGCGTGATGCGGTATCTTATGTCATCAGTAACCACGTATGTCCCCGAGTATATGGCTACAAGGGTTCATCTCGCCGGCGACTCCAGCCTCCCGGAGACAACGCCGTACATCCTTGCGGTTGGTGGAACAAGAGACCCGTTTGTCCCCCCAAGGGTCGTCTGCTGCTACGCGATGTCATATGCAGAAGTGATTGCTACCATCAGCCTTTCTACAAGGAGGGAAATGCGCGAGTTTATGGGGGCAGCAAGCATGGATTTCTACCCGCAAGACATCATCACGATGCGGGAGGACCCGTTTGATTACCGTTATCGCGCCCGCGCGAACGAGCCCAGTTCCGTGGAAATGTGTCCCAGACACGACACGAGATGTGTGGTCGCCAGGTCGTGTCCCGGCATCGAATACAAGTACGACTACCCGGGTTCCGGCGAGCAAGGAGATTAAGGCGATGGAGATGGTCTAGTTGGAGTCCCAGTCGTCCTCTAGACGAAGAAACATACATACAAATAAAATAACCAAGGCTATCAAGATACAAACCGCCGCCCCGTGCTGCTGTCTCCGCTGGTTTGCCCTGTTTTCATCTTCCACGGCCCGTGAACTCGTGTCGTCAAGCGGGGCGACGGGGATCGCGATGTGGGGTGGATAAGCAGGGGCTGTGTCGGGGAGCGCCTGATACGAACCACCGGAGTCTGCTGTCTGCTCTATAATACTGCCAATCCCTTGTATACACCCACTGGTTCTACAAACGGGACATATGTCTCGTCCATTTGCACCCTTTCCAGTATACCATTCGAGGAGGCACTCGGAATGCACCATCGGAGAACACCCACATTCTGTCATCCGCAATCGTATCCGCGGGTCACCTTCTTCTAAACAAATAAAGCATTCGTCGTCCATACTAATTGACTCGTCGGTGGTCTAAGGACTACGAACAACATACACTAGTAATCACACCCAGCCACATAATCGGTCACATGCTCAGTTCCATCTATAACACGGTATTCGGGGAAGCACCTGCTCCCGCCCCTGCGTCGTCTCCTGCGTCGTCTCCTGCGTCGTCTCCTGCGTCGTCTCCTGCGTCGTCTCCTGCGTCGTCTCCTGCGTCGTCTCCTGCGTCGTCTCCTGCGTCGTCTCCCTCATCACCAGCATCGGTTGCCACCGTGCAATCAGCAGAGTCAACGGTGATTCGGGCGCTAGACAAGGATTCGCTTCAGCTCGGAGAAAATGGTCACCCGGAGGTGTGCTGGAACACGGGCGATAGAACGATCGATGGTCTTCGTGACCGGGTCGTCCAGCTGTTCTTTCAGATGGTTCGCGTCCGTGGCACCCCCGTGGGCCGCCTCTCAACCCTACGGAAACTCAGCGACAAGTACATGGCCCTGGTGAGTGATGCGAAGCGCCTTCCCGCCAGTGCCGAAAGGGATCATCTGGTGCGAGTGCTATGGGCACTCCCAACACACACGCGCGATTGCGTGAAGGGCAAGGGTGAGCGCGACATATCGTATGCGCTCCTGGTTGCGATGTACGAGAATGACCACATCGATGATGACGAGTTTGTTCGCGTGGTCCAGTACTGGGTTGGTGTGTCGGGGAAGGGCGACACCGCTCCTCCCGGGTCGTGGAAGGATGTTGTCAACCTGTGTAACTTTATCGCGTCTTGGACCAGGAACCGCAGCCATCCCCTCATTTCAAGGCTGATTGACGTTCTTGGCACGCAGCTTCAGGTGGACGATGAGGCTCCTCGTAGCATCACCGACGAGGGTCGTGGGGTGTCGCTATCGCTTGCCGCAAAGTGGGCGCCGCGCGAATCTTCCAAGAAGAACCGGTGGCTGTTCTATCGGCTTGTTCGCAGCCTGAACCCCGCGCTCGGAG
>Ga0208770_1000361_pt1 | contig 30532 bp, 28 predicted proteins | sample AntAceMetag02UK9_FD_184771 | JGI IMG/M metagenome (GOLD analysis project Ga0208770, IMG submission 184771) | Saline lake microbial communities from Ace Lake, Antarctica - Antarctic Ace Lake Metagenome 02UK9 (SPAdes) (version 2) | ecosystem: Environmental > Aquatic > Non-marine Saline and... | reverse complement strand
GGAGCAGAGGGATCTACTCAAGTCCTAGGTCTGAAAGTGAATACGCCGCTGTGTAATCGAAACCGCGTTCCTCGACTGTTGCCCGAGCACCGCGGTCAACAATCACACTGACTCCAGCAATCACCGCACCATCAATCAAAAGTGCGTCAACTGCTGTCAGAACCGATGAACCGGTAGTTGACGTGTCCTCAACCGCCAGAACTCGAACACCATTAACGTCAGGCCCTTCAATTCTTCGCTGCAAACCATGTTGCTTTTCACTTTTTCGAACAACAAACGAATTCAACAGTTGACCTTCACCTGCAGCGTTGTACATCATGGCTGCGGCAACGGGGTCCGCTCCCAGGGTTAGACCGCCAACTGCTGCGTAATCGAAACCGTTATTCACCTGTCGCATCACCGCACCAACTAATGGTGCTGCTTCTGCATCCAGGGTCACCCGACGTAGGTCCACGTAGTAGTCGGCCTCGCGACCGCTGGAAAGAATAACCTTTCCTCGAACTACGGCCTTTTCCAAAATCTGTTGACGTAACGCAATCCATTCAGGGCTTTGTGACATGACCGCATCTTAATCAAGTACCAATATGCTGGCGTTAATGAATGAAATAACGCTCGTCCATCTCATCAGCAAAAAAACGTCGCCAGGGCTAGCAGAGGCATTTGCCCGCGTTAACTTCACCGACTACGTCGAGATTCAGGTAGATTCCGACCTGGCCCGAACCTGCCAAAGAATTGCGAATTCGGTATCCACCAAAAGCTTGATCATCATGGGAACCGGAGATGTCTGCAATCAACTTCCCGCGATCGCTTTAGCCCAACGAGCATCCGGGAAGCAAATTTTAAGTTACCAGTTATTACAACCGACGCTGCCTGCATTTACCGACAGCTGGCCGCAAGCACCCATCAGCGCTTATTTCCCCGCTGGGTCATCCATTCCCAAGGAAGCCACACTCCGAGGCATCCAGATTGAGGAGTTCGCAGACTTTGATGAGCTCGCCAGGTTCATCGGAAATTATTTGCTCTAAACCAAACTGCACTCACCCACTAGCACGATTAATTTCAGGGCATGGCTTACCGTTAAGGGGTGAAGTCGTGGGCGAAGGTTGCAGCCGTAGGGCTGACAGCTGCGACTCTCGGGCTTCTCCCTTTTAACGGCGCTCACGGAGTTAGCAGCGGAAAAGTTGAATTTTCCCCGCGTATTGTGCATGGACTTGATGGCAAAGCCGGGCAATTCCCCTATCTCGCAGCCTTGCTAGATACAAAAGAATTGCAGCAGAAAGGGGCGTTCCAGGCCCAATTTTGTGCGGCAACGCTGACCAGCCCGACCACATTGGTTTCGGCGGCCCATTGCGTGGTTGACCAAAAAACCGGCGAGCAAAGCATGGCAGCCGACATCACCGCTGGATTCGCGCGAAATTTGGACTCGTCAACTATCCGCCTCATTCAGGTCATCAATGTCAGCGTGCATCCTGAATACGACATTGAAACTTCCCAGAACGACATCGCCGTGCTGACTCTTGCGACGCCGATAGATGACATCCCGACTTTAGATCCACTAATTCCTGAGCTAGCCGCCGAATACACCTCTGCGGGAACTAGCGCGCAAGTTCCCGGCTGGGGCAACACTGCAGTTTCTGGCAATAAGTATCCCACCGTTTTCCAAGTAGGTGACCTTGTTATCTTTCCCGACGCTTCCTGTGGTGGGGGGAAGCGCAATAGGGTCGATGGCATTAATTTCAATGGATTCACTGATCGCGAAGTGAATAACACCGTCATGATCTGCGCCGCGGGAGTTAATTCCAGCTTAGAAATTGTTGACGCCTGTCAAGGGGATTCGGGTGGGCCATTAATTGCAACCGGCAGTGCTGGACCAAAGCTGGTTGGTATTGTCAGTTGGGGTGAGGATTGCGCAAGTAGCTTCCCCGGGGTCTATAGCCGAGTGAGTTCACTCAGCGCATTCTTGCAAGGAGCCGGAGCCATGCCGGCCTCCGCTCCAAAAACTGCACCAACCGTTTATGTGATTCCACTTTTCGGTGAGTTGAAAATCAGCATGACAGGGAATCTTGGCGGGACCGCAGTGACGCAATATGCAGCTACGGTCGTTGGTCCAAGCCCTTCAGACCCGACGACAACACAAACTTTTATCTGTTTTGCGGCTCCAACCAAGCGAAGTGCCAGCGGCATGTGTTCGGTTTTTGGTTTGCTGACCGGATTCCAATACGCGGTCACAGCGATCTCCGCCAACGAGCTTGGGAACTCCCCTGCTTCAGAACCCATTTTTGCCACGCCAACCGATCAGCCGATTGCTGGTGAAATCACTTCCGTTAAATTCAGTGGACTAAGAGCTAGATTCAACGTGACACCTTCAATCGCAAACAAGTCCCGAATAAAAACAGAGCGAGTGATCTGCACACCCGTGGGCGCTGGAGCCACTCGCTCTGCTCGTATTTCACATGAATCAGCGGTTGTTCGAAACCTGACTCAAAGCAGGTATCGATGCGTTATTCGAATCGTCACCGAGGCGGGTTCGGCAGACTCACCCATTAAGACAGTTCGTAGGTAGCGTTAATAAATTACTTCGCTGTAACAATGACTTTAAGCCGCATAGTGGTTTCAACTTTTCCACTTGGCGCTGTGACGGTGACCACGACAGTTGCAGTCCCTGGTTTCATCGCTTCAAGACCCCAGTTAGTGATTCCGCCTCCTCCAACTAAACCGTCAGGATTAGGAGTTGCGGCATAGAACCCTTTGCTTAGTTTTACCGCCTTCTTCTTGCCGGTAATCTTGGCGTCCACCGAGTAACCCGTAGTTGGATTGTTTGGCATCGAGATAACGATTATGTCGTCGGGGAGCAATCGGATTTGGCCAGGTTGCATATTGATCGAAAGGGTGTAATCACCCTTGGCAGGGTCAGCTGCTTGAGCAGGAACAGCACCAAAGGCAGTGATCGCGAATGCTGAAGCAATAAGAGCGGCGAGGACTTTGTTTAATTTTTTCATGGCCCTATCAAATCAGAATCTGAGCCAATTGTCATGACCCACGACAACTGCTACTGACTAAGTCGAGAAAGCGCCGCATTTCTTGTCTCTTCGGTTTGCGCTTGTACCTGCAGGAACATGGCTTCTCGCACCCGACGCTCAGCCGTGTTACCCGTCACCATTGAGCCCCCCGAACTAGCCGTGATGACAGCGACCGTGCATTTAACAGCGAATTCGAGTGTCTGCACTCGCAGTTTTACTAATTCAGACCTTGGAGTTTCAGAGTCGTCAATCGCCGAATAGGAAGATGCGCGCAGTAGTTGGAATTCCCGCGCAAGCGTTCTAGCCGCGTCTTGCCCCGACCTCTGTTTACGAATAGTCGCCACCTCGTTGAGTTGCTCAATTGCAGCCCGCGCGACGCCCAAAGCAGCCGGGTTGGGCAGGACGGTTTTTCCCGCGTCAGCGTGCAACCACTCGTTAGCATCAATGATGCTGAACACATAGTCGCTGCAAACGTACGTGCGATCGAATGTGATCGGTCTGCTATGTGTTCCTGACATGGCGAGTAGTTTCAATGGTTCACCGATAACACATTGTTGGAACTTGTCCGCGAAGTCTGAGATGGGCAAATAGAAAATAACGAATTTTGATTTGTCCTCCGTGGCTGCCATCAACATTAGGACATCGGCAATGTCCCAACTGGATACCCAGTCCAGTTGTCCGGTGAGTTCCCACCCACCATCAACTTTCACAGCGACCGGGTTCGGTGCTCCTCCGCGCCTGACGTGCGCAAATGCAATCGCGGCTAAAAGTTCGCCGCTCTGCAATCCAGGCAACCACAGCTCGCAGAGTTCCGTGCTCGCCGCTTGGTTTCCACCAGCCAACATTGTGCGTAGTGGTGTTTGATGCTGAGTCCAACAAAACCACGTGCTTGCATCTGCTCCGGAAAGCCGTTCTGTCACTTCCCGTTGTTGGGATAATTGCCGCGCGGTTCCATGGGCTCCAGCCGATGCAAGTAGATCAATATGACTTCTGGGGACTCCGATTTGATCAGAGGTCTCGGCGCTCGCTGCGATCACAACAAGTGCTGATTCAATTCCAGGAGACAATTTTGCTCCCGCTTGAATTAATGGTTGAATCACCTTCCTACCTAAGCATGAAAGTTCCCGCGATGCAGGCCTAGGGTTAGCGCGTGCAAGAAAATCTGCTGGTACCCAGGATGCGACCACATGCCGTCTCTATCTTTGCCGAAATGTCGAAGCTGGCCGTTGAAACCAATTCGATTAATTTGGGTCAAGGTTTCCCAGATACCGACGGGCCGCAGGAACTCAAAGACGAAGCGATTGCCTGTATTTCGACTGGTCGTGGCAATCAGTATCCCCCACCAAATGGTTTTCTGGAATTACGCTCTGCCATATCCGGTCACCAGAAACGTTTCTACAATCTTGATATTGATCCTGACACCGACGTCGTTGCAACTACGGGTGCCAGCGAGGCAATCGCAGCAAGTTTGCTGGCACTGGTTGAAATAGGCGATGAAGTCGTGTTTTTTGATCCTGCCTTTGACGTTTACCGGGCAGTCATTGATCTCAGCCGCGCAAAGCCGGTTGGGGTTCCTCTCTCAGAGCCGGATTTGCGCCCAAATATTCAGGCACTCGCAGACGCGATCACTCCAGCAACGAAGGTGTTGTTACTCAACTCACCGCACAATCCCAGCGGCATTGTTTTCAACATCGAGGAACTTAGGGCGATCACCGAACTAGCAATTACTAACGACTTGATAGTGATTTCCGATGAAGCCTACGAGCACCTGTGGTTTGACTCGAATATTCACATCCCAATTTCAACCCTTCCAGGAATGTTCGAGCGCACGATCACTATTGGCTCGGGTGGGAAGAGTTTCTCACTTACCGGCTGGAAGGTCGGTTGGGCTAGTGGCCCTCGCCCCTTAATCGCAGCGGTCAAATCAGTGCGGCAGCATTTGAGTTACGTGTCTGGTGGACCATTTCAGTTGGCGATCGCGAAGGGGCTCGGCTTGCCCGATCAGTATTTCACCGAGTTTCAAAGCGACCTCAGTGTTAAGCGAGACCAACTCAGTGCAGGATTAGCGCAAATAGGGATGCGGGTGATCCCGACTGAAGGAACTTATTTCGTAACGACCGATATTTCTCCGCTGGGTTTCACCGACGGTATGGAGTTCGCGCGAATGCTCCCGAATCAGTGCGGGGTTGTTGCAATCCCCCATCAAGTCTTTACCGAATCGGGTCAGGAATTCAAAGAGTATGTCCGGTGGGCTTTCTGCAAGAAGCCTGAAGTTCTCACAGAAGCCGTCGAACGGATTCGAGCTATTTCTTCAAAATTAAGTTGAATTTCATGGCTACCGGGCTTCCCAATGTGGAGGCACGACTGCCAGTCATAGTTCCAATACCCTTAGCACCTTTGAAATCACCGGTTCCACTAATGGCTTTGATGGTTCCGCCAAAGCGAGCATCTGCCGTTCCGCTACCTTTTGCGAGGGAGAGCCCTTGACCATCAACTGCCAGACCCAGAATTGAACCATTATCCAGAGTCACGGTGACAAATCCATCAAATGGACCACTACCATTCTCGTAATTAACAACGCCAAGGAATTGAACTTTGCCGGGCTTGCCATTAATTTTAGTAGCACTGGTCAGGTAGTTCCACCCGTAGCTGTAACCACCCGGTAGAACATTTAAGGTCGTCTGCTCACTTACCAATTCGGTAAGAAAAACAACTTTCTCACTTTTTGGCGCGGCTGTTGCGGGTGCGATGAACCCCAGACTTAGGACAGCAATTACGGCCGCGATGAGCCCGGTACGGAGCGTGGATTTGATCATGTCCGTATCTTAAGTGAAGCACCGTCGTCGGCTACCGTGATTGCACAGGTGTCACCGTCAATCAATTCACCACTTAAAAGCGCCATGGCTAACTTGTCACCAACAGCAGTTTGAATAAGCCTACGCAATGGTCGCGCGCCGTAGACCGGATCAAATCCTCGGTCCACCAACCACGCAAGTGCCACCGGCTCCAACTCAAGTGTGATCCGACGGTCAGAGAGTCGATTTTGTAATTGATCGATTTGAATTTTGGTGATCCGGGCGAGTTCTTCCTTATCCAAGGGATCAAATGTGACCATTGAGTCAAGCCTGTTAAGAAATTCTGGTCGGAACTTCTGCCGAACAACTCCCATGACGGCTGCCTTGCGCTCCTCGAAGGGGACCTCCTGGTCGATCAGAAATTGAGATCCAAGATTTGAAGTCAGAATTAAAATCACATTACGGAAATCCACCGTCCGACCTTGTCCGTCCGTCAAACGACCGTCATCCAAGACCTGAAGCAAAATGTCAAAAACTTCAGGGTGGGCCTTTTCAACTTCGTCGAGGAGAATTACCGAATATGGACGACGGCGAACAGCTTCGGTGAGTTGCCCACCCTGCTCGTAGCCGACATAACCTGGCGGAGCCCCAACGAGCCGCGCAACCGAGTGCTTTTCGGAGTACTCGCTCATGTCAATGCGGATCATGGCGCGTTCGTCATCGAAAAGAAACTCCGCGAGTGCCTTTGCTAATTCTGTTTTACCGACACCCGTTGGTCCAAGAAACAAGAAAGAGCCAGTCGGTCGATTGGGGTCGGAAATTCCCGCTCGCGCACGACGCACCGCGTCACTCACTTCACGCACAGCTTCAGGTTGACCGATCACTCGCTCGCCGAGGTGGTCTTCCATTCGTAGCAATTTCTCAGTCTCGCCCTCGAGCAGTCGACCTGCCGGAATACCAGTCCACGCTGCCACAACTTCAGCTATGTCGTCCGCGGTGACTTCTTCCTTGACCATGGTGGATTCCCGCGCATTGGTTTCGGCAGTTACTGCCGCCAGTTCCGCCTCAAAAGTAGGGAGTTCGGAATACAGAATCCGTGATGCTTGCTCAAAGTTACCTTCACGTTGGGCCTTTTCCGCAACGGCACGCAGATCATCAATCAAAACCTTGATTTCACCAATGCGGTCAAGGCCTTGCTTTTCAGCATCCCATCTCGTGCGAAGTCCACGTAGTTCTTCGTCCTTGTCGGCAATTTCGGCACGAATCTTTGCTAGTCGCTCTTTTGACGCGTCGTCTTTTTCCTTTGCTACTGCCAGTTCTTCCATTCGCAATCGATCAACTTGACGTTGCAGTACATCAATTTCAACCGGGGATGAATCAATTTCCATCCGCAGTCGACTTGCTGACTCATCCATTAAGTCAATTGCTTTATCCGGTAGGAAACGACTGGTTATATAGCGATCAGACATTGTTGCTGCTGCGATGAGCGCTGCGTCGGAGATGACAACTTTGTGGTGGGCCTCGTATTTTTCTTTAATGCCGCGTAAAATTGCGATGGTGTCTTCAACACTTGGTTGGTCGACAAAAACTTGTTGAAAACGACGCTCGAGGGCGGGATCTTTTTCGATGTACTCTCGGTACTCATCAAGGGTTGTCGCACCGATCATGCGCAATTCACCTCGGGCTAGCATCGGCTTCAACATATTGCCGGCGTCCATCGCGGAATCTCCGCTACTGCCCGCTCCGACTACCGTGTGAAGTTCGTCGATAAAGGTGATTACTTGCCCGTCGCTACCCTTGATTTCGTCTAAAACAGCTTTGAGTCGCTCCTCGAATTCACCCCGGTATTTAGCACCCGCAACCATGGCGCTCATGTCAAGGGAGATCAACTTCTTTCCAACAAGTGAAGTGGGTACGTCACCTTCGACGATCCGGCGGGCAAGTCCTTCGACTACTGCCGTCTTTCCCACCCCAGGTTCACCAATAAGCACCGGGTTGTTCTTAGTACGGCGTGAAAGTACTTGAATCGTTCGACGTACTTCTTCGTCTCGGCCAATGACCGGGTCAATTTTTCCTTCACGGGCAAGAGCTGTCAGATCAATGCCATATTTTTCAAGCGCCTGGAAGGTGCCTTCAGGATCCTGAGTATTCACGCGTGTGCCCCCTTTTTTTTCTTGTAATGCTTGAAGTAATGCCGCTCCGGTAGCTCCGAGAGGTGACAATGTTTTCTCCACTTCACCGCCGCCACTTTGAGCTAGTGCAATGAGTAGGTGTTCGGTGCTTACGAGTTCGTCGCCGCGTTCTTTGGCGAGTGCATCTGATTCACTGAGAACTTTGTAGGTCAATTGGCTTAGTTGAGCCGCGGCAACCGTGGAGCCGGAGGCCGACGGAAGCGCCTGCATCTGAGCGCGCACACTTGCCATAAGTGCTGGCAAATCAACACCAAGATGCTCAAGGAGGGCTGTTGCAATTCCTGGACCTTGCTGGAGTAGCGAGTCGAGAAGGTGTAAGGGCTCAACCGCGGGGTTTCCCTGAGCGGATGCAATACGAACTGAAGCTCCGATTGCATCTTGACTCTTAGTCGTGAATGCGATGTCCATTACTAACCTCGATTCTTGCGTTGCGGTCGCCACACCACCAAAGCACGTGATGTGCGTTCACGGTGGAACTCACCCAGCCGTTCACGAAGTTCGAGTACTTGTTCTTCAAGCTCGAGTACACGCCTGATTCCTTCGATACTGAGGCCTTCTGTAGATAGTTGTGAAACATAGCGCAGTCGTTGTACGTCACGCGCGCTGTAAAGACGATTCCTCCCAGCAATCCGGTGCGCCGATACAAGTCCAACCCGGTCGTATTGGCGCAATGTCTGGGGGTGCAAGCCAGCGAGCTGTGCGGCTATTGAAATCGCGTAAACCGGAGTTTCGGAGGCCACAATGTTGTCTTCAAATGGAATGCTCATGATTTCGCCCCCAATGCGTAGATGCCTTTGCGTGGATCTTGATCAACGGTCGCTTGGGCGAATGCTTCCAGGGCTGCCTTGGCTTCTTCATTCAAGTTTTGTGGAACCGCGACGTCGATAACCGCTAGCACATCGTGGTTCTTGCCATCTTTCCCACGGACACCCTTTCCTTTAATTCGGAAAGTGCGTCCGGTCGTTGTGCCGGCTGGAATTCGCATACTCACGGTTCCACCCCGCGGGACCGGAATGGCGATGTCAGCGCCGAGTGCCGCTTCGGCGAAAGTCACGGGGACTTCAACACTTAAGTTGTCGCCCTTACGTTCATAGAGTGGATGCGCTTTGACGGACACCTTTACAAATAGGTCGCCACCAGGTCCACCACGCTCACCGGGACCTCCTTTACCTTTAAGGCGAATCTTGGTTCCGTCTTTGACACCGGCGGGAATGCGGGCTTGTACGGTCCGGCTACTTTTACCGCGACCCGACCCATGACACCTATTGCAGGGGTCATCAACATAAAGTCCACGGCCCTGGCAGGTTGGACACGGTTCAGCGAATGCAAAACCACCCGCGTTGCGCGAGACTTGACCATTGCCGCCGCAGGTTGGGCACACTTGAGGCGTTGAACCAGCTTTAGCACCGGTCCCGTGACATAAGTCGCAAGGCGCCTCACTTTGTAGATTCAGTGGAACCGTGACGCCGTCAAGCGTGTCGGCAAATGAGAGCGCAAGGGACGTCTCAATATCTTGACCGCGCCGAGGCTGTCTTGATCGCCCGGCCGTGGCACCACCACGGTTAAAGATGCCTCCGAGGAAGTCACCGAATCCACCCTGGTCCCCACCAAAAAGATCCTCGTAGTTGACGTTGTAGTTTCCAGCACCCGTGCCCCCGGCTCTTGGCCTCGGCCTGTAACCGCCCGATGCAAAAAGTGCTCGGCCTTCGTCGTATTCCTTGCGCTTTGTCTCATCGGACAAAACATCGTAGGCCTCAGAGACCGCTTTGAATTTGTCTTCGGCTTCTTTGTTTCCCGGATTCTTGTCCGGGTGTAGATCGCGTGCGAGTTTGCGGTACGACTTCTTCATCTCTGCGGGTGTCGCATCTTTTGTGACACCGAGCAATGCGTAAAAGTCTTTCTCGAGCCAATCCTTATTCATTCAATGTCCCAAATCTATTTGGTCGCGTCAAAGACTCAGGTTCCGGCAACGCTGACGCGAGCTGGGCGCAAAATGCGATCACCCTGCCGATAGCCCTGCTGGAAAACTGCGATTACGGTGGGTTCAATAACGCCTTCAACATCTTCACTCGCCAAGGCTTCATGCATATTGGGATCAAATGGATCCTGCGCCGCACCGAATTTTAAGAGACCCAGTTTGTTGAGAGTTGCCTCGAGTTTTTCACCCACCGTTTTGAATGCACCGTTGAGTTCGTCGTGTTCGCGGGCAAGTTCAAGGTCGTCGAGAACGGGAAGAAGCTCAGCGAACACTGCACCCATTGCAAGTTGACGGTTGACCTCTCGGTCGCGGTCAACGCGTTTGCGGTAGTTCGCATATTCCGCATGAACTCGCTGTAGATCCTCGGTGAGTTCACTGATTTTCCCTTCAATCCCCTCAACTTCACCTTCAAAGAGTTGCGCTTCAGCATCCATCTCAGTGAGGGGTTTGCCAGCCGAGTCGGAACTGGGCTGGCGAACCTCGAAGGTGTCAGGATCGATACGACGTTTGTCGTTCACCCTTATGCCCTCTTCTTCACTCACTTGGATTCTTCTTCATCCGTGACCTCTTCGTCAATGATCTCTTCGTCAATGATCTCTGCGTCAACGACATCTTCTTCGGACGCGTCTGCACTGGCTTCGGCGCTTTCTTCAGATCCACCAGCTTGGGCTTCGCTGTACATTGCCGCGCCTAGCGCCTGGCTTGCTGCTGCAACCTTTTCGGTCGCCGCGCGCATTCCCGGACCATCATTTTCTTCAATTGCCTTTTTGAGTTCCTCCAACGGTCCTTCAACATTTGCTTTGGCATCGGTGGGGACCTTGTCGGCGTTGTCGGCCAAGAACTTCTCGGTTTGGTACACCAGAGCCTCAGCGTTGTTGCGAACTTCTGCTTCCTCACGGCGCTGCTTGTCCTCATCAGCGTGTGCTTCAGCATCACGCATCATGCGGTCAATGTCGTCCTTGTTCAAAGTTGACCCACCCGAGATCGTCATGGACTGCTCTTTACCCGTGGCGGTATCGCGTGCGGACACATGCACAATTCCATTTGCATCAATGTCGAATGTGACCTCGATCTGGGGAATTCCACGAGGTGCTGGTGGTAGACCGGTGAGATCGAAGGTTCCCAACTGCTTGTTGTAAGCAGCCATTTCACGCTCACCCTGATACACCTGGATGGACACTGATGGCTGGTTGTCTTCCGCTGTTGTGAAGGTCTCCGAGCGCTTGGTCGGGATGGTGGTATTGCGCTCAATCAGCTTGGTCATAACGCCACCCTTGGTTTCAATCCCGAGGGACAGCGGGGTTACGTCAAGGAGAAGCACGTCTTTCACGTCACCGCGAAGTACACCTGCTTGAAGGGCTGCCCCGATGGCAACGACCTCGTCAGGGTTGACACCCTTGTTCGCGTCTTTACCGGTCATCTCTTTTACTACGTCAGCAACTGCCGGCATCCGGGTTGATCCACCGACAAGTACTACTTGGTCAATGTCACTGATCTTGACGCCGGCGTCTTTGACAACGGCTTCAAACGGTGTCTTGGTCCGCTTGAGCAAGTCTGCGGTCAATGACTCGAACTTGCTGCGACTCAACGTCTCTTCAAGGTGAAGGGGACCGTCGGCACTTGCTGTGATGTAGGGCAGGTTGATGGAGGTTTCGGTTGAACTCGAGAGCTCAATCTTCGCCTTTTCTGCCGCTTCGCGTAAACGCTGCACAGCCATCTTGTCCTTGGAAAGGTCAACACCGTGCGCGTTCTTGAACTGCGTGACCATCCAGTCGACAACGGCCATGTCCCAGTCGTCGCCTCCAAGGTTGTTGTCACCACTGGTCGCTTTGACTTCGACGACACCGTCACCGATTTCAAGGAGTGATACGTCAAATGTTCCACCGCCGAGGTCAAACACCAAGATCATTTGTTCTTGGTCGCCCTTGTCTAAGCCGTAAGCGAGCGCGGCTGAAGTTGGCTCGTTAATAATGCGCAGCACCTTCAAACCCGCAATTTCGCCGGCTTCTTTTGTTGCCTGGCGTTGTGCGTCATTGAAATAAGCGGGAACGGTGATGACCGCGTCAGAGACGGTGTCACCGAGGTATGCCTCAGCATCGCGCTTGAGTTTCATCAAAGTACGGGCGCTAATTTCCTGCGGGGTGTACTTCTTACCATCAATATCCACATTCCAGTTGGTGCCCATGTGGCGCTTAACGGAACGGATCGTACGGTCAACGTTTGTTACCGCTTGGCGCTTGGCTACCTCGCCAACGAGCACCTCACCATTTTTTGCGAAGGCCACGACCGATGGGGTGGTGCGGGCGCCTTCAGCATTTGCAATGACAACGGGCTCGCCGCCTTCAAGTACCGAGACAACCGAGTTAGTCGTGCCAAGGTCAATTCCTACTGCTCTAGCCATTGTGTGGCTCCTTTTTCCTCTGTTATGTATCCGTTTTGTGTTCATTTTTTGTTACTAAATCTATTCGGCTCTTTATAACTCTTAGTTATTATGCACTAATGCAGGCTGTCGGTCAAATCGGAAGCATAATACTTGAGTCGGTGTGACTCATAGACCGAATACGAGAGAGGTGGGCCTTTTTGATGCCCCTTCGTAACTCGTAGTGATACCGTTTTTGGAATGAAAAAACTATTTGTGTCTATCGCTGCCCTGTTGCTCATCGTTGCACCAACGAGCGCTGCTCATGCGCAAGTGAAATCCACGCCTAAAAACTCCGGTATCACCGGCGTATGGCTAGGAACAAATTACGGTTTCGTAAACGGCGTGTTCAAGTCAAACGACCTCCGCTTTACAATTCAAAAGGTAAACGGAGTGACTTTCGCAGGAGTTAAGTCGTGGCGGCAGAGCAATGGCGAGTGGAGTGAGCCGGAACCATTCATGGGAATTATGTACAAAAACGGCGAATTCCACGCTGCGGACACTGACGGCGTGCTAATTGGGAAGGGAACCTCGCCAAATAAGATTCGGGCGACCTACCTTGAAGTTGGCGAAGATCAGGCTGCTTTAGTGATGAATTTGACGAAAGCTAGTCGCTAACTCCTTTCCTAACTACGCGTCGAGCAATCATTCTCCATTGGAGCCAAATTTCATGGGGCGCCACTATTAGCTCGTTTGACACTGATGGCCCTACACTTCCGAGTGACAGAGAGCCTGTTAACAATTCGCGAGAAAATGGTGTGAGATGGACGAGAAAACTTTACTGGGTCTATGGAACGACAAGAGATCACAAATCATCACTGCGCAGATGGCGCCATCTCTGGTGCTCATCTCGGTTTTGGTCGTTGCTTCCCTGGGTTATTTCACCGATGCATCCGATGCAGCCAAATACCTGACAATCGGAGTCGCCGCGGCAACGGGAATTCTTGCCGTGATTTCCCAATACGCTGCCATCCGTGAAGCGAAAGCTCTCTTGGCAGATCTTAATAACGTTGACCAGCCCAGCGCCCTTGCGAAGAAAGTTAGCGAATCGGATTCTTTTCTCTCACTCACTGCGGTTGCAATTATTGCGCTGAGTCTCGCCATTTTCGGTCTCGTAGTGTGGGCGGTTTTGGGTTAATAGTTTCTCATAATCTAATTTGATTAACGTTTTGTGCAAGAGTGACCGTGCAAGGTATGCGACTACACCGGTACCCCTTAGTAGTTGGCAGTTTTGGCACGGTCACTCGTTATTTAGGTTGTCCCAAGCCTGGCAATATGGAAGATAAAAGTGGTCCAGGTTCCTACCAAGATGGACAGTGGCTCGCCACGACTCAACACGGTAGCAGGGGAGGCGAGAGCAACTTTTAGGGAAGAACTTTCATCCACGTTAATCAGCGATCCTCCGCCAAACGCCGAAGACTTGGACCTCGCACTCACCCTTTTGTTGAGAACCGAAAGAGCGACAATCGCAGTTCCAACTTCATTAATGGGTTCACGAATGAAGAACCACAGGTGGGCTTTACCCGCCGCGGCCTCAAGTGTCATCACGGCGCTCGCCATTGGGGGATTTATTTGTCAAAATTTTCCGTCCTCCAGTTTGGCTGAATGCAACTCAAATTACGAACCATGTATCCCCATCGCATCTGATCTAAGTTGCTCAGAGATTCGCATGGTTGTTCAAGTTATCGCGGAAGACTCTTATGGTCTGGATCGAGACGGTGACGGTTTCGGATGTGAGATTTACAAATAGCGGTTAGCCAATAACGGTATTCAAGACTTCAACGGCTTGTTCCCTGTGATGGTTCTGCGCCTTGATCAATGCTTGTGCATCACGAGCTTTCAGCGCGGCAAATATTTCTTGATGCTCGGCAAAGATCCGTTCTCTATTTGACTCTTCGCGGAAATAGACAGTCCGGTAAATATCTGATGCATCCCATAGTTGCCGAATCAAGCGGTTTAACCGATTCATTCCAGAAAGTTCGACGATTGATAAGTGAAAAGCTCGGTTTGCCTGAGTCAATGCATCAATGTCACCGGATGCTGCAGCAGCATTCACGTCACCGAGGATCTCTCCTATCTCCCTCAGATCCGTATCGCTCAGCCGCGCAACCGCCCGGGTCAACGCCTCCGCCTCAAGAATTTCGCGGATCCGATACAACTCGGATAGGTCCGTGGCGGAGAGCTCGGTAACAAAGTAGCCACGATTCGGGTGGTAGGTCACGTGTCCCTCACCTTCAAGGATTTTTAATGACTCCCTAATAGGGACGCGACTCACCCCCAGTTCTGCTGCCAGGTCCTCTTGCACTAACTGCTGACCGGGCATCAACACCCCGGAAGCTAATGCGGAGCGCAGCTCTTGAAGGACAACCTCTTGTGCCGTCAGTCCTGAAGCGCTCATTGGTTAATTGTCATTTCCACGATCTCCCTCATTAGTTTCACGTCAACACTCCAGTCAACACCTCGGTGTGGGTGGGTCCCAACAAAACGGATGATTCCCCGCAATCGCAAGCTCCATATTCCGGTACTTGCTGGCCATCACTTTAAAGATTAAACGTACGGTGTCTTGCTTAGTCTCATCAAACTGCTGCAAGTACTGATCAACACTGTCGTATTTCTGGGAACTTGTGGACCCGTAGTTCTCTCGAAGATCTGCCATCCGATCAACCCAATATGACATGGGTTGCACGTGTTTTTTCTCAGACACTGGGAAGTAGGCGGAGCAAATCGGGTTTATTGCCACGATTGCATGCTACTCGCCAGTCGACTCGCTTACCGCCGCTCTTTGAGTCGTTGCGTGATCACTCCACGATTTGGCTGACACGCATGTTTAAGTTCACGGAGACCATGGTGGGTGGGAAAGGTCAACAAATGGGCGAGCAAGAATTTCTTTAATGAGTGAGTCCTGATGCGGGTTGCTCCACGCTTTGACGGATCGTAAAACTGGATTCACGGGCCGCCCGAGTTTTCTCTCAGCCCGTTCCGCCGCAAGAAGGACATCTTCCTTCACAAGCGAATCACCCACGACCAGTACATCAATGTCGGATGGGATGGGGCCTGGCTCACCCGATAGACGCGCCGGCCAGGAGCCAAACAAAATGATCGCTTTGGCATCGAGTCCGGCGAATTCCCGGGCAATAATGGGTCGAGGCCCAAATGAGTACAGCGCCAGCTGGGTTAACGGCTTGACGACTGGATTCGCCAGATTCGCTCTGACGAGACGATTTCGACCCACCTTGCGAGAAACAAAAATTTGCGCTGACTCGAGTCGGGCAACTTCAGACTGCATAGAGGTCAGGGCGGCTCCCGTCAACGTTGCCAGTTCACTCATGGTCCATTCGCGCTCAGACCGGTCAAGGACAAGTGCTAAAAGTGCTCCTTGGGTCTGTGTCCTAAAGATTGGCATGAGAATTGGGGCTTCACTACGCATAAACAGACGATATCACCCGGAAATGCGTAGTTTTGTGTGATGGATCTAACGTACGGTAACTGCTCCTCGGCTGTGCAAATGCTCAAGTGTTAGTAGCCTTCCTCCATGGATCAGATGCTCATACGTGGCCTTGTGGGCACCGTCCTTTCTGTCGTACTTATTTTCTTTGCCGCAAAGCGAGGGTTTTTCCTCTTCTCACTCGCCCGCGCCGGTCGCCAGTCAGTTGGTCGCTTCACCGACCCGACTGTCCGCGTCGAAGCTGAAGCGACCGAAGTACTCGGCCAACGCAAACTATTAAAATGGATTGTGCCCGGCGTAGCGCACGTATTTGCGTTTTGGGGTTTTATCGTTCTTGGCCTAACAATCATCGAGGCGTTCGGTGCGTTCTACATTGCTGATTTCGCGGTTCCCCTGATTGGCACTTGGGCCATTGTTGGGTTCGCTGAGGACCTATTCGCCATCCTTGTTCTTGTCGGCATTGCAATTTTTGCTCTCATTCGCTTAACGAACGACCCCCGTAAAGACGGCCGCGCGTCGAGATTCTTTGGTTCACATACCGCAGGCGCCTGGCTCATTTTGTTCATGATCTTCAACGTTATTTGGACGCTGTTCCTTTACCGCGCCGCTCAGGTGAACACAGGCGTGTTCCCGTTCCCAGACGGCGCCTTCGCATCCGAGTACTTTGCAACGTGGATTAACGGTCTCAGCATCCACACCAATGAGTGGATTGAAACTGTTGGCCTGTGGCTCAACATCGGTGTCATCCTTGTTCTATTGCTGATTGTGCTCAACAGTAAGCACCTTCACATTTTCACCGCACCGGTCAACGTTTACACTTCACGCCGGCCAGATGCTCTCGGACCTCTACAACCGATCATGTACGACGGAAAACCACTTGACTTTGAAGACCCACCGGAGGATGCGTTATTCGGCAAAGGCCACATTTCTGAATTCACTTGGAAGAACTATGTCGACTTTATGGCATGCACCGAGTGTGGTCGTTGCCAAGACCAATGCCCCGCTTGGAATACCGAGAAGCCACTGAGTCCAAAACTATTCATTATGGATCTACGCGACAACCTATTCGAGTCGTCCAAATACCTGCTCGAAGCCAAAGGATCCAATCTGGGCGCGGGAGAACTTGACGAAAAAGCTTTGGCTACTCTCACTCCTGAACAGCGGGAGCTCGTCCAACGCCCATTTATTGGTGACCGAATGGATACCGAAAACGCCGGAACGGATGGCTACACCTATGACGGTCATCGCGATTTCTCGCTGGAATTACCGGTAATTGGCAACGACGTTCTGTGGTCGTGCACCATGTGCGGTGCCTGCGTTAATCAGTGCCCGGTTGACATTGAACACATTGACCACATCGCTGACATGCGTCGCAACCAGGTCATGGTCGCCTCCGATTTCCCCAGCGAACTCAACGGTATGTTCAAAAATGTTGAGACCAAAGGTAACCCGTGGGGTATGAACGCCGCAGACCGCAACGCGTGGATCTCTGAAGTTGACTTCGACGTTCGAGTTTTCGGCCGCAACGGTGAAGACGTGATTCCAGCCGACGTTGAATACCTGTTTTGGGTTGGTTGCGCCGGTGCATTTGAAGACCGTGCCAAAAGCACCACCAAGGCCGTCGCAGAGCTCCTTCACACTGCCGGGGTGAACTTCATGGTTCTGGGTGACGGTGAAACCTGTACCGGTGACCCTGCCCGTCGAGCGGGTAACGAGTTCATTTACCAAATGCAAGCGAAGCAGAACGTTGAAATGCTTAACGAGATCAAGGCGACCAAGATTGTTGTCACCTGCCCTCACTGCTTGAACACGCTCAAGCGCGAGTACCCGCAAATCGGCGGAGATTACGACGTTGTTCACCACACTGAATTGTTACGCGAATTGGTAAACAGCAACCGACTCACACCCATCGCCGAGCCCGGTGAAAGTGTCACCTACCACGATCCCTGCTACTTAGGTCGTCACAACAACGTTTACACGCCCCCTCGCGAACTCATTGAAGCCACGGGCGCAAAAAAGATTGAAATGGAACGCTCCGGCGACAAGTCATTCTGCTGCGGCGCCGGCGGTGCTCGCATGTGGATGGAAGAAAAAATCGGCACCCAGGTCAACAAGAATCGGGGCGACGAAGCGATCGCAACCGGGGCGAAAACCATCGCCGTTGCCTGCCCATTCTGTTCGGTCATGCTCAACGACGCCGTGACTTCGCGCCAACAAGAAGGCCTCGCCGAGGGTGTTGTCGTCTCCGACGTTGCAACTCTGCTCTTAGAGGCAACCAGAAAGAAAGTACTGAAATAACAACGCAGAACTCTTAATTGTCGACTCACCCGCCTCAGTTCTCACCGAGACACGTGCGCCTTCATTCTGTTAATGTGAAGAAGACATGCTTTTTCTCGTCAGTCGATTGCGAACTAGGTGATTTAAATGTTCCACGGCGCCCAAGGACGAAAAGGAGTCCACGCCCTAGCGGTCCGAAAGTTGCCTTATACACACTTGGACAAAATTCTCACCGCATGCACCACACTTTTATTGGCCCTTGGATTGTTATCTGCCCCTTCACCAGCTTCCGCAGTCAGTAGCCCTGCCACCGTGGACCTGCTCAGCGTGGGAACATACTCGCTCTTGGCTGGCACCGGCGTCGTAAATACGGGAGTAACCACTCTCAATGCCGATCTTGGATTGAGCCCCATCGGTGCGATTACTGGATCACCCACGGTGAGTGGAATAACCAACGACAAGAATGTTGCGGCTGAACAAGCGCAGACCGATGCAGCGATCGCCTACAGCAATGCCGCTGGACGCGTCAAGGATAGCGACTTTTCCGGAGATCTAATCGGACGCACTTTCTTCCCCGGCGTGTACTACGCAGCTGCTGCAATCACCCTTAGCGGGGGGACGTTGACCTTGGATGGTAAGGGAGATTCAAATGCGGTTTTCATTTTTAACATCGATGCCGCGCTAACCACATCCGCAAGCACTAGCATCAACTTGACCAATGGGACGCAGCCGGGTAACGTCTTTTGGCGGGTTCTCGCAGCGGTCACGTTCGGCGCTAATGCCGACTTTTCGGGCTCAGTTCTAACAAAAGGTGCGGTGTCGGTGGGCGCGGGAACTGCCTTAAATGGTCGCGCATTGTCAATTAGGACGATCACGTTGAGCGGCAACACGATCACTTCCGTTACCCCACCGGGAGTACCAACTGGCGTAAGCCCCACCGCAAACAACGCACAGGCGACGGTCTCGTGGGCTGCACCAGCAAGCACCGGCGGCATGGCCGTCACGGGATATCGTGTCACGTCCTCTGGCGGACAATTTGCCACGACAGCCGGCGCGACCTCGGCCACCGTCACCGGGTTGACCAACGGGACTCCCTACACATTTACCGTCACGGCAACCAACGCGATCGGTACCTCAATTGCATCAGGTACTTCTGCCGCAGTGACTCCTGCTCCTGCTCCTGCTCCTGCTCCTGCTCCTGCCCCTGCCCCTGCCCCTGCCCCTGCCCCGATACCACCGTGTCTCCCGACCACTCCAAAACTCGTGCTGGGAGCACCCGCATGTGTGAGCGCAATCGCAGGAAATGGGCGAGTGACGGTTTCATGGACGGCTCCCGCCAGTAATGGTGGATCCACCATCATCCGATACACGGTCATCTCATCTGGTGGTCAGCAAGTCACAACGCGGGGAGCCACTCGATCAGTTACGTTGGCCGGACTAACCAATGGCACTACCTACACATTCACGGTAACCGCGACGAATACGAGAAGTACTTCGTCCACGTCAGTTGCCTCAAATGCCGTGATCCCGAATGATTTCCGACCATCACCAAGTATGGTTTTCTTTCCGCTTCCGATTCCGCCCTTGGACAAGGCCACGACTCTGCTTGGAGGTGACAGGGTCAAATATAAGTTCACACGAAACCGTGACGCCGGCTCTATCGTGCTTTCCAAAAATGGTCAGCGCTTTATTTTTGGAGCCCGGCCCAGCTCCGGGTCCAAAATGTCACTGGATTCCGCTGGAACGCCCAACCTAACTGTTGGGAGATCACTCACGTCAAGTGGAGTCGGGTTTAGCCCTGACTCTGCGGTTGAGTTCTATCTCATGAATCAACGCACAGCCACTTCACTTGGAAAATTAAAAGTGTCAGGTATTGGAAAATACGAAGGCTCAATCCGACTGCCTAAAGACCTGACCAAAGGGAACTACACACTTCAAGCAAATGGTTTGATGAACGTTATCCAGGATGGGGCTTCGGTCACGCAAGTCATATCCGCTTCTATCCGTGCGATTGTAAGGACGACCGCAGCGAAGACGAAGACCGTACAAACGATTGTTCACTTCCGCGGTGGCTCAACCAAACTGACAAAGCCTGCGAAACGTCAACTGGAAAGTTTGATTGACCGACTACCAAGTAATTCGAAAAATGTCATTAACCTTGTTGGCTTTGTTCCTCCGGTCGGCGCTTCCAGCAAAACCATTTCGTTGTCAAAGACTCGTACCAAGTCCGTTGCTCGTTATCTCGAGTCGCATGGTGCCCGTGAAAAATATATTCTGAAACCGGAAGGTACTGCCTCGCAAGTTCTCTATGGGTACATCTTGATTAAAGCCACCGGCCCCGTGAAAAAACTTGTAACGGCACCAGTGGTTAAGCCACAGGCCGAGCCCACGAATAAAAGGAATGCCAAGAAGGCGACGGTTCAATTCACCGCCTACTCAGCCAATCTGACAGCGGCAGCAAAACGCCAACTGGCCACCGTGGTCAAGCGTTTACCCAGTAAGACAAATAAAACATCAAACTTCATTCGGATTGTCGGTTTTGTCAGCGCAGGAGGTTCGGCCAGACACGTTAATACGCTTTCGAACGCGCGAACCAAGTCAGTGGCTCGTTACCTCAAATCAAAAGGGGTAAGCGGAACATACATTCTTGAGTCAGGCGGCAACGCTTCAAGCAGCGCCAAGTCGGCGCAGCGCGCAGAGGTCACGATTTACCCCGATCAATGACCGTGTCAGAGGTAGTTAGCTAAAAACTCGCTCCAGCATCAGGTCAATTAGTGCGACCCAATCGTCATTGTTGTACTTGACATCAGAAACGTCATTGATTACCTGACCGAGCGTATAAGCCTGAATCATTACTGCGCCAGTACGCGGATTAAAATCCGATGACAACCAACCACGATTCTGTGATTCTCGAAATAGGTCCTCGAGCGCACTGGTCAATCGGTCCTGCTCGACAGTAAGTGCACTGCGGAAACGGAGATTGCTACCAGCCATTCCTAGGGCTCGCGCTCGTTCGAAGCGATTTGGAGCCAAAGCAGGGTCTTGGGTCGCTCGGGTGACAAGCCGGAGGCCATCGATAAACTCTTCTTTGCTTTTTGAATTGTTTACAACATTTTCGATCGAATCAATACTCGAATCAACCAAAATGCCGAATCGACGGGTCATGGCCACTTCAATGAGCTCGCTGAAATCATTGAAGTGGTGATACAAAGAACCTTTGGAGATTCCCGACTCCAACAAGACTTCGTCAATATGCACCTTGTCTGGTCGTTCACCGTCCATCATGGAAATGGTGACCGAGATCAGGCGCTCTTTGGTTGGATGCGGGCTTCTCGTCATGCGAAAAGTGTAGCCAATGTCAGAGAGAAAGTTAACATTCGATCACATTGACTTAGATCTTGGTGCGGTGGAAGTTTGCAAACGATCGACTCGCCGTCGGTCCACGCTGACCCTGGTAATGCGACCCGTATTTGTTGGACCCGTACGGGTGATCCGCCGGACTCGAAAGTCGGAATAAACATAACTGTCCGATCTTCATCCCAGGAAAAAGTTTAATTGGCAGCGTTGCAGCGTTAGAAAGTTCAAGCGTGATGTGCCCGGAGAATCCTGGGTCAATAAAGCCCGCGGTGGAGTGGGTCAACAATCCAAGACGACCCAACGAGGACTTTCCTTCGAGTCGGCCAGCAAGGTCGTCGGGGAGTGAAACAACTTCAAGGGTTGAGCCGAGGACAAATTCACCCGGATGCAAAATGAATGGGTCGTCACCGTCTGGCTCAATCAATCTAGTGAGATCTGCCTGCTCAATGCTGGGATCAATATGCGGGTATTTGTGGTTCTCAAAAACCCGGAACATACGGTCCAGTCGCACGTCAATACTCGAAGGCTGAATCATTTCCGGATCAAATGGCTCAATGGCCACCCGTTTATTGTCGATTTCGGTCAGGAGGTCCCGGTCGGATAGCAGCACGGGGGAAGGTTACCGGTTTTGATTAACCGACGCGCCGATAAGCGCCGGGCGTTAGTCCTAAGACTTTACGAAACTGACGAGTAAATGAACTCTGGTCGTAAAACCCGCATTCGGCCGCAATATCTCCCATAGACAGCGTCGTTTGGGTAATGAGAAAAACTGCATGCTCAAGACGGAGCCGTTGCAAGAGCTGTTGGGGTGGTAGTCCCAGAGTCCGCCTAGCCAAGCGCTCAAGGGACGCAGATGAAACCCCCGCGATCTCGGCCATCTGGGCAACCCGCCATGGCAGATCAATTTGCTCCCTGATCGCGGTGATGACCCGCGCCAGACCCGCGTGGGCGCTATTAACTTGGGAATGCAGGTCAACGGATAACACCGCAATTCCGATCGGATCACCTGTTTCGGATCGGATCACCGACTTGCTCGTGACATACCAACCCAGTTGGCCATCCGCCCGAACGATCAGCTCTAAATGGTTCTGAAGAGGTCGGCTTTTCTTTAGTACCAATTCATCTTGAGCCAAATACGAGTCGGAGAGTTCGTCACCGAAGAGTTCTCGAACGGTCCGCCCTAATACCTCGCTTGATTCAAGCCCTAGTCGGGCACAAAACCCCTCGTTGGCGTAGACGTGGCGGTCTTTTAGGTCCTTGATCGAACCCATGACCTGGGGTACTCCGTCAACTAATTGCCGAAACAGCACCACTGATTGGTTTTGTATTAATTCGACATCCACATGCGTACTCTTGCACAAGACACCGGCTAGTGTTGACCACTTCAATGAGAGCATGAGACCTGTGAGCGAGTTGCCCAGCGACGCTGAACTGATTGACCTAGCCCAGGCACGCGCATTGGCTCTTTTGGAAGCGTCCTTGGCCGACACATCCCGCAAAGAGGCGGCCTCGGCGACTCGGCTGTCCACGCTACTCGCTGATTCGGCTGGCCGCGATCTACTCCTAGATTTGACCGATCAGGTTCTACGGATTCGAAAGGCCAAGCGTTCAGCCCGTAGGTTGCATGATCTCACCGCCGTTGGGGTGCCGGCATCCCTCGGTTGGTTTGATCGCTTTGGTCTTGCAACACTAGGAAAAGTTGCACCCCTAATTCCGGGAATCACCGAGAAAGCCGTTAACTGGCGAATCGCGAAAGACACGGCCGGGGTAATTCTTCCGTCAGAAGACCCTGCTTTCAGTAAATATATGAAGAGCAGAAAGACAGATGGCTTCAATCTCAATATTAACGTTTTGGGTGAAGCGATTTTGGGTGATGACGAAGCAACGAAACGAACCGACTCGGTGCGCAGCCGCATTTTGCGTCCCGATGTCAACTACGTGTCGGTGAAAATCTCGGCCGTGTGCGCGAACCTTGACGTACTCGCCAAAAAAGAATCACTCGAGCGAATTGATGAGCGACTCACCGATCTGTACCGGGCGGCCGCGTCAACAACGCCACCTACATTCGTCAACCTTGACATGGAAGAGTTCCGGGACCTAGAACTATCGGTTGAATCATTCATGCAGGTCCTCTCCAAGCCAGAATTTGTGCAACTGCGCGCCGGCATTGTCTTGCAGGCTTACATCCCTGATAGCCATGAGGCACTGCTCACGCTCATTGACTGGGCCAACGAACGTTTTCGTGATGGTGGGGCTCCGATCAAGATTCGGCTGGTTAAAGGGGCGAACCTGGCAATGGAATCGGTCGAAGCAGAGCTGCACGATTGGCCGCAAGCGCCCTACCCGACCAAGCATGATGTTGATGCTTCCTACAAAGCGATGCTGGATACAGCACTTGCGAAGGCAGACCCGGGCGCCGTGCGTCTTGGTATTGCCAGTCACAATCTTTTTGAAGTTGCTTGGGCCCTAACAATTCGTGATTTACTCGACGCCCACGACATCATGGAAATTGAAATGCTGGAAGGTATGGCACCACCACAATCACGCGCGGTGCGAAATGATGCTGGTGAACTTCTCCTTTACTCACCCGTTGTCGCCAAGGAAGACCGTGATGCTTCGATCGCCTACCTCTCACGTCGACTCGACGAGAACTCTTCACCCGAAAACTTCCTGCGCGCATTATTTGACATCACACCCGGCTCACCCGAATGGGATCGCCAGTCGGAGTGGTTCCGCAACTCCGTGCACGAACGTCACACGGTTGCCCGCACGTCTAGGCGAATCCAGAATCGCAATAACGAAATAATTCGCTATGCCGTTGATGGGAGTTTTCACCCCAGTGTTGACACTGACTTCACATTGCCACCCAACCGCGAGTGGGTCACACAGGCATTCAAGGGAACTAAAGTTTCTGAGCCAGAGGTCATCGACTCGATTTCAGAGATTGACCAAATCGTCGAACGAGCACACGCTGCTCAAATCGAATGGTCACACACCTCTTGGGCCACCCGCCGGGTCGTTCTAGCTCAAGTCGCCGAGGTGATGGAAGCACGCCGCGGTGAAACCCTGGTGATCATGGCTGAAAGCGTTGGTAAAACTGCTCGTGAGGGTGACCCTGAAATCTCCGAAGCAATTGACTTTGCAAACTACGCGGCGCATTCAACCCTCGCGCATGAAGCGTTCATTTCACAAGGTCTCACGTGGAAACCTCACCGCTTGGTCCTTGTTGCTGGGCCGTGGAACTTCCCGGCAGCAATTCCCACCAACGGACTCGTCAGCGCGATTGCCGCGGGTAGTGCAGCAATTCTTAAACCGGCACCCGAAGCCCGCGCCATTGCTGCTGCACTAGTTGACCAATTACACGAGGCTGGTGTGCCGCTAAATCTCGTACAACTTGCATGCACTCCCGACAATGAAGTGGGAACCCACCTTGTCACCCACCCGGGTGTTGACATGGTCATGCTCACCGGCTCCATTGACACGGCTCACATGTTCCAGAGTTGGAAGCCGTCCATGCACCTCAATGCCGAAACCAGTGGCAAAAACGCCATGGTGATCACAGCGGCTGCCGACATTGATCAAGCGATCAAGGAATTGGTCAAGTCGGCGTTTGGTCACGCTGGGCAAAAATGTTCTGCAGCCAGCTTGGCGATCATTGAGGCCAGTGTCTACGACGATCCAAGCTTTCACATCCGTTTAGCGGACGCGGTTCGTTCCCTCGCTGTTGGTGAGGCAACCGACTTCAACAACATTGTCGGACCGGTAATCAATCCGCCAACCGGCAACCTACTTCGGGCACTCACCACACTTGAGCAAGGTGAGGCGTGGCTGGTCGAACCAATCAAAATCAATCAAACGACCTTCACACCAGGGGTCCGTAAGGGTGTAAGGCCAAACTCTTGGTTCCACCTCACCGAATGTTTCGGTCCGGTCCTTGGACTCATGCGAGCCAACGACCTCACTCAGGCGCTCCAACTTCAGAACGCAACCGAATACGGACTCACCGGTGGTATTCAGTCTCTTGATCCCAAGGAGATCGAGTACTGGCTTGCCAACGTGCAGGTTGGTAACGCCTACGTCAACCGTCATATCACCGGAGCTATCGTTCAACGTCAACCATTCGGTGGTTGGAAGAAATCCAGCATCGGCCCAGGCCTCAAGCCCGGTGGCCCCAATCATCTTTCCGGTTATGGAAACTGGACCGAACAAAACATCAACATTGATGCAGCAATAGCCGACTACAAGGATCAATGGAATAGTTATTTCACCCAGGAACATGACCCAACCGGCCTTAAGAGCGAAGCAAATATTTTGCGTTACTTCCCGATTGACAAAGTATTCGTTCGATGCAGTGATCCGACGGCTCCTGAAATCGATTTGATGCGTACAGCATCAGCACTCACCGGAGTTCCGCTTGAAATCTCCGTTCGCAGTGACGAGTCCGAAGCGGCCCTTGGCAACCGAATGCAGCGATCAAGTGGAGACGTGCGCTTACGTGTTCTTGCGCCGACAACTGACGAACTGCTTTCACTGGCCCATGCATCTGGTATCACCGTTGACACGGCTCCCGTAACCGGAAGCGGTCGTCTCGAACTCACGCACTGGATCAAGGAACAGGCAATTTCCCGGACAATGCACCGCTACGGGCGACTACTCAACCAACCCTGAAAGATCAAGGATCAGGTGTTGATTCACGAAGTCAAAATACGAAGGGTGTCTTGACCTGCCAATCTGTGTTCCGGTGTCAAGAGCAGCCAAGCTGGATGACGTGAGTCGTCCAAAACGTTTGCTAGCTTTCGCAGACGTTTGCGGTCACTCCCACGCAATTCTTCGATCAGCACCTCGTGATCTGTTATGCATGCTGCGAGCACCGCGGCATCTTGTAGGTGGCGCTCTGGATCGCGACGATCAGCCGTGTAGGCAGCGCTTTTTAGAATCAAAGCGCCTAACTCGTCAGGCATTAACAAAGGGATGTAACTACCCTCCTCATTATCCATGAGAAATTTCAATGGTCGATTCAGAGCCCGACTTCCACCTGTTACTTCAAACATTGGGCGACCCTGAAGTCTTTGTTGCTTATTCGAAGGAAGATGATCAGCGATCATTACATCTACGCGATGAGTGCTTCCCAATTTCCGTCTGGCATAGCGATAGTGAACGCTTGATTTGCGACGAGCGTCCAAGGGTTCCTGCAAAATATATTCCAAGGCAACCATTCCAGTATTTGCTTGGCTTACAATTGCTCCTGACAATTCAATATTTAATAGAATGTCGAGGTCGTCTGTCGGTCGAATGACATCTATGCCATGCGAGTATGCGTGCGCGTGAACCATGAGCCCACCTATCAACATCCAATTACCTACGGGTAGCACTGCAGCCAATTCAAAGACATTGGGCCAAGGGTGAAACCATCCACCAGCTGGAGCCTCGAGTTTAATTGCATACTGATCCTCTAACATGTGAAGTTCGTCAATCGTGCAGTCAAGAAGTCCAGTCCAGCATTTCGCTCCCGACTGTCTAAGGAATCGGTGAGATCTAATGCAATTACAACTTCGTTCCCTCCCTCGAACAATGATTGAAGTTCGGTGACTCGTAAAGTCACATTGCCCACTGGGTCTGGCGCGAGTTTGTACCCTCGGATTAGTCGATTCACCTGTGCGGCTGTGGCATAACCGTCAACAGATTTTTGAGTACTCCTGGTTAAGCCAAAAACTTGAGCCAGTTTGGCGCTCACATCAATTGAAGTGGTTCCCGTAGTCACGACTTCGAGAGAAAGTCGCTCGATAAATGATGGTGAAGCCCGGTATCGACTCACTTTCGCACGATGCCTGGTAGCGCGAACCAGATCTTCAACGGTGCAATTGCGCAATCTGTTACGCATGCGAGATAACTCAGCCGCTTCTAATTCATCCGTCCGGCCATTGGTTAGGAGATCAATCGCTCCATGAATTTTGGTAGCTGTCCAAGGTCGACCTGCACGGACATTCAGCGCTTTCAATCGATGGACAGATGAAGGATCAATCAGCGTATTACGACCAACCTGACCGGATTGGATCAATTCGCCCAGAGCAACTAGTCGCTGCACTTGACGCACACTTACTCCAAGGATGCGACTTGCCTCAGTACTCGTTATTACCGAATCAATGACCATAATGCATAAATAGTCGCATATACGACTATTTATGTCAAATACATGATTACGCGTTGCGCAACATAAGACATAAGGAAGTAATCAACCCCGCTAGGCCCAAAGTTCAAACAGTTTCGAACCCAGCAAACGGAAAATGGAAGATGGGATGCCACCGAAGCACAACCCAACTCATCCTGGCGAATTTATTTTCGACGTGTACTTGGAGCCCAACGGCGTTAAAGGGCGCGAACTCGCACAAAATTTGGATGTTGCCAGTTCCACACTGAGTCGCATTCTGAAGGGAACCAGCCGCGTGATACCCGAGGTGGCGCTCCGATTGTCTAAAGCGCTCGGGCGCACTCCTGAAAGTTGGTTGGCGATGCAAGAAGCCTATGACCTTCGGCAAGCCCGGAAGCACGTCAACCTCCGGCGAGTAAAGCCAATCAAATGGGAGACAGATGCCAAGTCAGTTACAAACTAGGTTCACCGGGCGACTACTCGATCAAGCTTGAAAGATCTGGTGGGATGTCAGCAGCGCATTCCTCCATCGCGGCAAGGGGAACGGCCTCGAGGGCCGCTTCATTCGTTGCGGCCAAGATAACCGGCGCCTTGACGCCCGCTTCGTAGGACTGCAGCCAGCGCCCCGCGCACACTCCCCAGCGGTCTCCTGGAACCAAGCCGGGAAACCCGTATTGCGGCATGGGTGTGATCAGATCATTGCCCACCGAACGCTGGTGTTCTAAAAACTCAGCGCTAACGACCGCGCAGACCGTATGCGAACCAAAATCATCGGCACTTGTATTCGTGTAACCGTCTCTAAAGAAGCCGGTCAGTGGCTCAATACTGCAGACTTCTAGGGATTCACCGTGCACATTTCGTTGCTCCATTACCAAAGACTAGAACCAGACCGACCCAACCGCACGGCGCCCATCCCGGAGAAACTAAAATTCCGATGGCACGCGGGCGTAGCTCAGTGGTAGAGCGCTAGCTTCCCAAGCTAGATATGCGGGTTCGATTCCCGTCGCCCGCTCCCGCACCTTTAGCGAGTTTGGTTATTGCTGACCGGCACGTTTGAGAGTCAAAAACCCCTAACGGGAAACTGCCTCGGCTGGTCTTCTTCATTCCTGGCTGGTTACGCGCCGTTTTTCTATTCGTCCCCGCGAGGTTTTACATCGTGGGGTGACTTATCGGTTGTTCCTGTTAGTCCGCCCAAAGCCGTTATTTCAGAACATTAATTTCTGCACATAGGGCAGTTGTCACGATGGTACTGAGCCCAAATCCACAGCATTTGGGTGTGTTGCGCTGTAACCGTGCATGGCGTTTCGCCTCCGAATAGTCGTTCAGTACTGGAGCGCCGCTTGAAAAGCTTCAGCCATTTCCCACTGCACTAATACACGGCAAACAATCGAAAGAGGTGGACCGCCCCGCCCGGCAGACTAGGGACAAAGGAGGCAAGGGAGAAACGTAGGGGACAGAAGTGTCTAGGAAAAATAATCGTTGGCCATTACGCGCCACTTTTTACACGACGACATTGAGAGCAAATTAACCTGAACGTTGAGTGGATCGCGACTCAACCACCCTTGACACAGTCCGGGCAGACACCCGGCAGGACCTAGCACCTCCGCGAACGGTTATTTCCTTACAATAATTGGAATTTATCTGTTTTGTTGTTATTCTCGTTATCCATGGAAAGCCGCGTATAAACGGCACCTGCAGCGCCTCCAAGGGTCGGGATCGAATCCGACGTTTATTGGGTTTTCGCACAACCAAACAGGAGTATGAGCTGGCAACAGCGATTAACTACACATTTGATTTGCTGCCGACTCAATGATGATCGCTTTTGCCAGCGTCAGTCGATAGGTTTTTCCTATGGGTAAATGGGCCGAAGGCCGTACGTTAAGTAAAAAGTGTTGGTCACTTCTTCGACAGAATAAATATTTTCTATGGTTTCCTGTTCTGGGCCTGGTCTTAGCCTTGATACCGGCCGCGGTGTTCGGAGTTCCTGCCGCGGTGCTGTTCGCGAACGACTCACAACTCTTCGGTTTTATTCTCGTCGCACTTGCTCTGGTGTTTGTGAACTTCGCATTCACGCTCTCGGGTGCTGCATTGGTGAGCGCGGCCGATGCTGAGCTCGCTGGCAAGGACGCATCCGTTGGTTACGGATTCGGCAAAGCATTTGGCAAACTCGTGCCACTTTTTGCTTGGGCGATCATTCGCGCTGCGGTTAACGCTGTTTTTGCAGCGTTGCGGGGTAATAACAATGGTGCCGCTGGAATTGCCAGCAGCATCTTTGCAGCAATTGGTGCCGCGGCGTGGTCGATTGTCACATTCTTTGTGACCCCGTACATCATGTTCCATGACTCAAATGCAATCGCGGCAATTAAAGAATCTGCCAAACTCGTGAAAGAAAAGTGGGGAACCCAGGTCACCGGTGGGATTCGCATTGGTGCAAGTGTTGCTTTGATTGTTCTGCCCGCCGTCGCGTTGATCGTCATTGGAGTGGTCATGCTTTCCGGTGAGGGTTCCGGTGTTGCAATTGGTGGTGGCCTTCTCGGACTTGGTGTTGTTCTTCTTCTCATTGGTTTGTTGATTGGCAATACGTTGCGAGCAATTTTCTCCGTTGCCCTGTATCGTTTTGCCACCGGATCGGTCGAGATCGCACCTTTCACCGCAACCGAACTACAAGGAGTTCTACGTGTCAAAGCTTGATGGGGAATTGTCACTTTCAGGGAAAGTTGCACTGGTGACCGGTGGCGCTCGCGGTATGGGTGCCGCGCACTGCGCTGCCTTAACTTCACAAGGTGCCTCCGTTGTTGTGTGTGATGTACTCGATGCTGAAGGTGCGGCCGTAGCCGAGCAGGTTGGCGGAACGTACTTGCACCTTGACGTGACGAGTGAAAGCGACTGGAGGGCCGCGGT
>Ga0208770_1000360_pt1 | contig 30573 bp, 25 predicted proteins | sample AntAceMetag02UK9_FD_184771 | JGI IMG/M metagenome (GOLD analysis project Ga0208770, IMG submission 184771) | Saline lake microbial communities from Ace Lake, Antarctica - Antarctic Ace Lake Metagenome 02UK9 (SPAdes) (version 2) | ecosystem: Environmental > Aquatic > Non-marine Saline and... | reverse complement strand
TTATCTAGACTCGTGGATACTGATTTGACCTCCCAGCCCGATTCTAAATCCAATAGTAAATTGAAAAAATTCTCAGTGAACATTTTTTTGTAAAAATAGTCATTCCATTAAGGTCAGGGTAGAACCAAAAAAGTAAGACTCCAAATACGACTAGCAAAAACCATATTGTTATTTTGTCAGACCCTGTCATTTTAATTGTCCTTAGGTTTATGATCTAGTTCATCTTGAACAACATTTTCCACTATTTTTCTCATGCTCGCGCCAGCGGAGGGATATCTAAGTTCTAAAAATATGCTACTCCTTTGGAACATGATAAAGTAACTCGAAAATACCCATCATATGCAGCCGCTATGTTATTCACACTTTTGAAGCAAATGTAGCTGGGTTATTGTATAAATTCTGATTGTAACCTTGATCATGTAATACTGTTGCTGTGCCAAAATTATCCATCATCTCTATTTTTATACTCGCCCTGTCTGTACTATAGTAAGGGTTGCCATAAAGAACGGTAAAATCCATTAGATCTCCGGCAGATACTGGGTAGTCTTCATAATAACCATCTCCTTTGTTTATTTTTAGTGAGGTAGGGTAATTAGGGCCCATATAAAAATCACCTGAATACGAACCTCCCAGCGTCACCTGAAAAGGACTCTGAGGATTGATTTTATTTTTAACGAAACTTCACCATGACCAACTCCATATCTTTTATAAAGTCCACCGACTTAAGACTGCTTACAAACAAAACAAGCAACCCTAAAAGAGTTGCTTGTTTGTACCTTGAGCGGGAGACTAGCCGTCCACCTCGAAACTTCACGACCATTACAGCCACAGGATCTTTTGGTTTAGCTCTGAGTTCCTACCAACTCCATATCGTTTTTAAAGTATTCCTGCTGAGAACTTCTTACAAACAAAAAAAGCAACCCTGAAAGAGTTGCTTTTTTGTACCTTGGGCGGGAGACTAGCCGTCCGCCTGGAACCCTCACGGCCATTACAGCCACAGGATCTTTTGGTTTAGCTCTGAGTTCCTACCAACTCCATATCGTTTTTAAAGTATTCCTGCTGAGAACTTCTTACAAACAAAAAAAGCAACCCTGAAAGAGTTGCTTTTTTGTACCTTGGGCGGGACTTGAACCCGCACGGCCATTACAGCCACAGGATTTTAAGTCCTGCGTGTCTACCAATTTCACCACCAAGGCATGCCACGTACCATTAAGTAGATTTTAAAAAATAAATACTGCATTTAGCAGGATTCTGAGCGGGAGACGGGATTCGAACCCGCGACCCCGACCTTGGCAAGGTCGTGCTCTACCAGCTGAGCTACTCTCGCTTATTTCCCCTTTTCATCCAAAAGGATTGCAAATTTAACGGAAGCTTATAATAATACAACACCCACGCTAGAAATATTTTCATACTTTTAAAAGTTCTTTAAATACCGAGATGAAAAACACGATTTACCTGATGATTATTGCTTTGACTTTGAGTGCTTGTAAACTCGATTATCAGCGGCAGAAAATTGCTTTGATCAATGATGCATCGATTCATGAAATAAGTGGGATTGTGCCCTCTGTAAAGAATCAAGGATATTTTTGGGTGATAAATGATAGTGGGAATGACCCACTATTGTACCTCATCAATCAACAAGGGCAGGTAGTGAATTTTGTGGAAATAACGCATGCGAAGAACAAGGACTGGGAAGCTTTGGCCATCGATACCAACGAAGATCAACCCTACATTTATATTGGAGACATAGGAGATAATCGAGCGGCGAGGGGTAATATCCAGATTTACAGCATTCCCGAGCCAGCATTTGATGATCGGACAGTTCAGGCAGCCGTCATGTCAATAGCCTATAAGGAGGGACCGAGAGACGCGGAAACACTCATGTTTGATCCATTGGAAAAGGAGTTGGTCATCGTTACCAAGCGCGAAAGGCGAACGCATGTCTATCAATTTCCCTTTCAAACGGGGGATCATCAGATTTTATCGAAAGGAAGAATTAACCACACTTATTTAACCGGTGGAGATATCTCTGCAAATGGCGATGTGTTGCTTAAAAATTATTGGCGCATCTTTTTATGGTCGGCAAAACCAGGGCGTAGCATTGTCGACAGAATGACCAAGTCAAGACCCAAAGGCGTCAAATACAAGAAAGAAATTCAAGGAGAGGCCATCTGTTGGTCTCTTGATGCGGAGGTTTTTTATACCGTGAGTGAAATGGGCACTGCTCGAAGGGTTCCATTCTACGAATACAAAAAGTAAACCTATTTTCCCTTCAACAAACTTTGCATTTCGTTCAATTTCAAAAGCGCTTCCACAGGAGAGATGGTGTTGATGTCTGACTCACGAAGAATTTTCAACACTTCCTCAAAGCGAGGATCACTCTCAAATAAGTTAAGTTGGAATTGAGAACTGGGCAACTCACTCAGTTTCTCTTTTTCCTTTTCGCTGAGCTTATCTTTTTCAAGGTGCTTCAATATTTCGTTTGCACGGATCACGATATTGTTGGGCATGCCCGCCATTTGGGCAACATGTATTCCAAAACTATGCTCGCTTCCCCCTGGTTGTAGCTTTCGCAAAAAGACCACTTTGTTGTTGAGCTCTTTGACCGAAACGTTGAAATTCTTCACACGTGGTAAGTCTTTCGTTAGCTCGTTTAACTCATGATAATGCGTAGCGAAAAGCGTTTTGGCACCCTTGCCGGCATTATGTAAAAACTCCACGATAGACCAAGCAATAGAAATACCATCATATGTACTCGTTCCTCGTCCGATCTCATCCATCAGTACAAGAGATCGATCACTCAGGTTATTGAGAATACTGGCTGTTTCGGTCATTTCCACCATAAAGGTTGACTCGCCCCGACTAAGGTTATCGGAAGCACCTACACGAGTAAACACTTTATCAACGATACCTATTCTTGCATAGCCAGCCGGTACAAATGAGCCCACTTGCGCAAGTATCGTGATCAAGGCCACTTGTCTCAGTAAAGCGGACTTACCAGCCATGTTTGGTCCGGTGATGATGATGATCTGCTGACTTTCATCATCCAGAAAAACATCATTGGGTATGTAATCTTCCTCAGGCGGAAGGTTTTGCTCTATCACAGGGTGACGTCCACCTTTAATATCGAGTTCCTTGCCGTTTGACAATGTTGGCCGCACGTAGTGCTGTTGCTTAGCGACAAGCGCAAAGGAGACGAGGCAATCCAATGTGGCAACCGCCTTCGCCGTTTTTTGGATTTTGTCTATCCATGTACTGGCTTTGATCACCATGGCTTGATATAGCCGGAATTCTATTTGAAAAATCTCGACTTCTGCCTTTAGGATTTTCTCTTCATAAATCTTGAGTTCTTCCGTAATGTATCGCTCAGCATTGACGAGCGTCTGCTTCCTGATCCAAGTTTCAGGGACTTTGTCTTTGTGCGTATTGGATACTTCGAGGTAATATCCGAAAACCTTGTTGTAAGCTATTTTTAATGAAGTGATACCAGTGGCTTTACTTTCTCTTTCTTGGATACCACGGAGGTAATCCTTTCCAGAAAAGGCAATAGATCTGTATTCATCCAATTCCTCATCGATACCTTTTTTAATCACGCCTCCTTGACTGGCAGTGAGTGGGACTTCTTCTTTTAATTGTGCGTCGAATAGTTCGATGATTTCATCGAATTCATCCAGTAGGTTATGTAAGCTGGTCGCTCCTTCATTGGCTAAAACCGTAAGCAGTTTTCTGAGTGGAGCTATTTGCGATAAGCTCGACTTAAGCTGATTGAGTTCGCGAGGATTGATTCGGGCAGTGGCAATTTTGGAACTTAATCGCTCTAAATCTTTAATGTCTTTTAGCCTATGCTCTATTTGAGTTAAAGCGTCTTCTTGTTCGATCAAACCTTCCACCAAATCCTGACGTTTTTCGATTTGATCTTTATTTTTTAATGGAAGCACCATCCACCTGCGCAGCATTCTGCCACCCATGGAGGTGATTGTTCGGTCAATTACCTCGATTAACGATTGCCCATCGGGCTGAGCAGGATTGACGAGCTCAAGATTGCGAATGGTAAACTTGTCCATCCAGACATATTGATTTTCATCAATTCGCGAAATGTTGGCGATGTGCTCGTTACGGTTGTGAGCGGTTTCTTCCAAATAATATAAAACCGCTCCTGCAGCAATAATCGAGGCATCCATTTCTTCCACGCCAAAACCTTTGAGGTTGGGTGTTTTGAAATGCTTGATCAGTTTTTCATAGCCGAAAGTTCGACTAAAAATCCACTCGTCTAGTGCGAAGTTATTATGGTTGGCATATCGGAATCTTGTTTTGGCCTCTTTCGAGTAAATGAATTCTGAAGGTTGAAAGCTCTGGATCAGTTTGTCGATGTAGGCGTCATTTCCCTGCGCTACGAGAAACTCTCCTGTAGACAAGTCTAAGAGAGACAAGCCTACCTTTTCTTTGTCATAATGAACAGCCGCGAGGAAGTTATTTTTCTTTTGGTCGAGTACATTGTCATTGAGCGAAAGGCCTGGAGTCACCAACTCTGTCACCCCTCTTTTGACAATCCCTTTGACTGTCTTTGGATCTTCCAATTGATCACAGATCGCCACGCGATTACCGGCTCTTACCAGCTTTGGTAAGTAAGTATCTAAAGAATGATGCGGAAAACCAGCCAGCTCGATGTGCGAAGCTGAGCCATTAGCACGCTTGGTCAATACGATATCGAGAATTTTACTTGCTCTGACAGCATCTTCCCCGAAAGTCTCGTAGAAGTCACCAACTCTGAACAATAGCAAGGCACCAGGATGTCTGGCTTTGATCGCATTGTATTGCTTCATCAAAGGAGTTTCTGCTACTTTTTTTGATTTCGCCATGGGTTATTTTGGTGGTAATTTTGAGAGAACCGAATGCAATATTACTTAATCAGCTGCGCATGAAAAAGCTCAAAAACGAAGAACTAGGAAGGATTGACGAAGAGGCATTCAAAGAGGCCACAAAATTGAATGCCTGTATCGTATTAGATGACATTAGAAGCATGCATAATGTCGGAAGTGCATTTCGGACGAGTGATGCTTTTAGGATTGAAAAAGTGTGGTTGTGCGGAATTACAGCCACTCCACCACACCGAGAGATAAATAAAACTGCTTTGGGGGCGACAGATACGGTCGCTTGGGAACATCGCACAGAGGTAAGTGAACTGGTCGAAGAACTTTCAAGGCAGGGGTATCAAATAGTTAGTGTAGAACAAGCTGATGAAAGTGTCTCCTTGGAAAACTTTCAACCTGACCCAAAATTAAAATATGCTTTTGTGTTTGGCAATGAAGTATTTGGCGTGGATGATAGCGTGGTGGAAAATTCGAACACGGTGCTAGAGATTCCACAGTTTGGAACGAAGCATTCTTTGAATATTTCTGTATCGGTGGGTATTATCATTTGGGATTTTGTAATGAAATCGAAAAGTCTCTTTAAGTAAATCGCCAAAATAGAAACATTATAGATTAACACATTGTCCAAATCTTTCATTCGATAGTAATGAACCAGATTTCAGTTAATTGGTTTCAGTTGTGTGTTAACAAATATTTTTTTTACCTTCTGTTATTTGGGGTTAGATTGAGAAACCTAAACCTAATATATGTCATTTATAAACAGGGCCTTAAGACCGCCATCATATGGCTGGGCAGATGAGTCCGGCGAATTAATTAAACCTACTGTAGGTCAAATATTCCGTGAGTTCTTTCAAAGATTGAATGTTTTCAAGTCAAAGAAAAATTGGTTGGCATTTTCCAGCTGGTTTTGGGCGTTGGCACTATCTCCTTTCTTGATACTCTTTATCACAAAATACTTCGAATGGTACCTCTTACCGATAGGCTTTGTATACAGTATGGTGATCATGGGAAGCCATGGAACTGTTTGGTACCATAGATATGCGACTCATGGGGCATTCGAGTTTTCAAATGCATTTTCAAGATTTATAACTCAAAACCTGGTAATCAAGGTGTTTCCTGAAGAGCTGTACGTAGTTTCACATCATGTTCATCATGTCCAATCTGATTTGCCAGGAGATCCTTACAATGCCAAGGCGGGGTTTTTATACTGCTTTCTAGCAGATGTCACGCATCAGCCAATTGCATTAGATTTAACAGAAAGCGACTATAAGAAAGCGACCAATTACCTGAAAGGTGCGGGTGTCAAGATGAATACTTACGCACAATATCAAAAATGGGGTTCTATTTCAAATCCATTTTGGAGTTGGGCACATTTGACCTTGAATTGGGCTTTTTGGTACGGCGTATTTTTCTTAATCGGTGGTCACGCTTTGGCTTTCTGTCTTTTCGGAGCTGCTCAAGTGTGGGGCTTTGGAATCAGAACGTTTAATTACGAAGGACACGGAAAAGGTGTAGACAAAAGGGAAGAAGGCTTGGACTTCTTCCAAGAGGATGAGTCAATTAACCAATATTGGCCTGGGTATGTCGCTGGAGAATGGCACAACAATCATCATTTATTTCCAAAGAGCGCAAGAAATGGATTCACCAAATGGCAGCTAGATTTGCCTTGGCTCTATATCAAGTTCTTGTACTTGATTGGTGGTGTAAAAAGCTATAAAAACCATAAAGACAAGTTTATGGAAGAGTACTATAAGCCTTACAAAGAAAAGAAACAAGAGTCTTTGTCTTAATGGGTATATTTTTTAGGGTAGCTGATTGGTCCAAATATAGTTATCCTGAATTCGATTTATAGATAAACAATAAGTGTTCTGCGACGGGTAATTTGATCGTCGATGAAAATTTAATTGTTTGAGTAGCGCGACAGTCCGTCTGGCGGTTTGAGATTTTTCCGGTAGGCGGTTGTGGTATTTTTGCGGTACGACGATTCGAACAACAAAAAATGACTAGCCTTCCGCGAAGAGCTCGCCTTGCTTGGGGACGAAGCGTAGAATAAAGATAAAATACATCCTTCAAAGCCAATAATCAATATTAACCTGAGGGCGATTAATAAATAGATAAAATCCCTTTTATGAAGGTTAATTTGCGTTATGGTGAAAATTTCACCGCTTGAGCGCATATAGTTTGAAATTTTATGGTTTTTTACTTCGTTTTTTGACAAGAAAAAATGAAGAGCCGCCCGGCTTAAGGTCAAAACTATGTTAAAAGCTCAAAAACAATTATTTTGTCCTTAATTTTAGCGAGAAGGCTATAAGTTAATTATCGATCTCAGGCTATTATGTTCGTAAAAGAGCATAAAAAAAGGGTTCCTTGACTTCATTCAAGAAGCCCTTCTTTTATAGAAATGTCTTTAAGTTTAGTATTTATTCTTCAATCAGCGGGTAATTGAATTCAGTTTTCAAATTTTCTAATGACGTAACTATCTCCCTCATAATAACCGAGAAGTTTATAATTCTCTATACTTAGTATGCTTTGTAGCTTTGGCCTTTTATTCTCTAATGTCATGATGAAATCAGTCATCTTTTACTTCGCCATCAGGGACAAACACGAATGTTTCATCAGCAAGCACTGTTTTGATGAATTTTGATTTTCCTGAGTAGGGGAAATAACCTTTTGGTAAAATCAACACTGCTACCGGCACAAAAGCTTGAATGATGGCGTACGTTGAATGAGGCACCAACATATAACTACCAATACTAAGTGGCCAGTACTTCCCGTCATGAATCGCCGCAATAGATGTTGTACTGATCTCTGCATTGCTCAAACTTATTATTTTCAATAAGTTTTCTTCCTCATTTATTTCCCTGTCAAGATAGGCCAAGGTTCTTGCTTCATTAAAATGGTATTTGGGATTAGATAGCTGTACTGATATAGGTTTTTTTGAACTCTCCGTTAGCTGGTTGATCTCCTGCATACTCTCGAGGTTTTTGATGGAAATCGCCAAACTTTTTGCACATCCAGAGATTTGAAAAATATTACCTTCTGCAAGGTAGGAGTTTGATTTTTTCGCTCCGCTGGCAGGGTATTTTTTTAGTACGGGCTGTAATATTTGACGTAAACCGCGGCTTCCATCTTTTACATTTATTGTGAGTACGGTTGTTGCGCTAAAGGCCTGATCAAGTGTGATGGTTATGAGTCCATCATCAAAATAGCATTTCGATTCTAACCCAGCTCTTTGAAATAACTGAGGCTCATCAGCCCACACAGTTGAGATGTAGTACCCGGGCTTTGAATTACCCGTGTGTGAGTCCTTTATGATAATCTGGTAAAGATTCGATTGCTCACCATTGTCGTCAGTAAATCTTACCTTATTAAAATCAAATGTCCGTTTTTCATATTCACCAGTATAATTGAAGGAGTAAGAATTGATGATTGATGTTTCTTTGGTTATATCCAGAAAAATGATTTTATTATTATCACTGATGATTGCTGCTGTCTTTTTCAGATCGAATGATACATCAGTGAGTATAGTCTCCTCATTATTGATTTTGTAGCTAATGACCTTGCTCTGCTTGATATTGACGAAGTGCTAGGTAGGTTGTGTTTGAAAAAACGTTGCACCAACGAAGGACAATGACTTGTCAAGCTTATCCTTTGTCACGGTATTGGTTAGCTCCCAATTCTTATTGTAATCATGCACATTGATCTCTTTTGAATCTATAATGATCAAAGTTGCAGTATTTGATTCAGTATGATATTTTAAAATTGATTCTCCTTTCTTTCCCTCAATTTCTAGGGACAAATCATCTTGAGCGATAATCTCTTGAGCGTTAGAAATACTATTAAGTGCTAAAAAAACAATGAGAGAGTGTATTCGCAAAATTCTTATCCATCAACACCAATATAACAATTATGCGTATTGGAAAACACGGGTTCGAAGTTTAGAAATTCAAACCAACGCTGAAATAAACACTTCTACCATCTGAAGGAATTATGCCAGGCCCTGGATATCCGGCGGCTCTTCTTGTAAAATAATAGGCGTTCGTGAGATTGTTAATGCCTGACTCTAATGTTATAAATTTCCATTGATAGGAAGCCGATAAGTCCATCACCGTATACGCAGGAATGGTACCTTCTACGGCAGTGGGCACGGGAGGATTATTATCGGTATTGGCAGCATCAGAAAAATGCATCGCCATGGAGCTGAAAATGTAGGAAACGGCTAAATCTTTCCATCGATAAGTCAGCCCAGTTTTTAGATTCATCGGAGGAACGAGTTCTACTTGATTTCCTTCTACTCCGTTTTCATCATTGGAGATATATTTTGAATGAATCAACGCTAAGTTGACAAAGGCATTGAGTTTGCCGTACTTTTCGGAAGTGCGGAAAAGTTTGGTGAGACTGATTTCTCCATAAGACTCAAGACCAAGAATATTGGCATCCGCAATATTGGTTCTGAAGCGAAAACTTCTATTAACCAGATTGTTGAACCTTGGATCAGGCTCAGTTCTGAGAATTGCCCCAATTCTGCCATTGTAGGATAAAAAGAAGCCAGATACATCAAAGCGATACAGCCCTTTTTTGGAGCCTCTAATGCCTATATCAAAGTTATAACCGCGCTCATCGTCGATGAGGGAATCAACTTTTAAAGAAGGGTTGTTTACCCTGATATCATTGAAATTAATGGAGCGAAAGTTTTGTGACCAATTGGCATATGTTTCTAAGCCATCATTCACTTTATAGCTCAATCCAATACCAAATAAGGCAAAAGAACGATTGTTTGATTTGCGCTCTTCAACGCGATTTTCATAAAGAATATTGCCTGCCAAGTCTTCTCTGCGGTCAAAATAATAACCTTCAGCTTCTGTCAAAATGTATTCGTATCGGATGCCTGGTGTAATACTAAACTTTTCAAAAACATTGAAAATATTCTCTGCGAAGAATGAGACATTTCTACTTGGGAAGCGAAAGTCAGAGTCCTGTGGCTCCTCCGGATTATTCAGCCGAAAGTCAGCATCAAATCCGGCAGATCCGTTCCCTTGCATCCGTTTCGTTTTGCCCTGATAATACCTATTTCCTATCAAGAGAACAGATTTTTGTCCTAAAAGTGGATAATGGAAGATAGCGCGAAACTCATTTCCCCAGTTATTATATCGGTCTTTGATAAGGTCGCGATCGATTGTCGGATCATCTGGCCTATCGATTCGGCTCAAATTACCTAAAGCTGATCTTCCTGCACCTAATACGAAAGTGCGGTTGTTGATCTTAAAGTTTGGACTGAAGCGGTAGTCAAACTCTGCAGCGAATAAATTCCAGTCTACTTCAAACCAGTTTCTTTCCCTCTTTGACTGTATTGGGTTTTGATAAAACTCCACATCCGTCAATCCTCCTGGCTGCTGGGCGGTGTAATTCATGTGCGTTTGCTCCAGTTTTAAGCTAGCAAAAGGATTAAACTGATATTTTACCGAGACGAAGGCAGTATGTTGTTCTACACTAGAATTGGGCCGCCAACCATTGCTAGTTTTATATTGATAAAAGCCATAATAATTAACCTTACCGACTGTTCCTCCAACGCTCGTGAAGCTATTAAAAAGGCCAAACGAACCGAGGGAATTGATGAGGTTGACATCTACTTTTTTGTCTGCTGGCCCTTCCTTAAACTTAAAGTTGAGCAAGCCGCCAAACTGCGTACCATATTGCAAACCTGCTGCTCCACGTACGATTTCAATCTTATCTAAAGCCAACACTGGTGGTGTATAATAACTCTCAGGATAGCCTAAAGCATCCGCAGAAATATCGTATCCATTTTGCCGTACATTGAAGTTCGAGGTACGATTTGGGTCAAGCCCTCTCCCGCCAATTCCCAACTGTAGTCCTGCGCCATCGCTTTCCCAAATATTAAGCCCAGGTATGCGAGCGTAAATCTGTCTACTTACGTTGGAGGCCTTGTTACCTATGATTTCACTCAAAGGAATGAGCTCTGTTTTTTTCGCTTCATAAATGGCTGACCCGCTCACCGATTCCAACCAAGTAATACCAAGATCCTCTTCTCGTTGGTCTTGAATGGTGACAGCTGCTAATTCTTTCTCTAACTCTTCGAGTGTGAAATTTACAATGATAGGTTTTCCATTGATTTTGATAGACTTGGGAGTCGTTTGATATCCTGCTACGAAGGCGACCAAAATGTAGGGGCCTTTTTTAAGGATTAGTTCATAAGAACCTTTATCAGTAGTAATATTTGTAGCGCCTCCATCAATAAACACCATACCATCCAAGAGTTGTCCTTTGCTATCTTGAATAGTTCCGGAAACCCTCACTTGTGCAGAAAGTTGCATTCCAACGAATAGAAGTAGGAGAGTTAATATCCTCATTGCACGGAGATCCAGTTTTTGTGTTTCCAATTATCCTTTAACTCCGTCAAATCGACAGAAGGATCTATAAATAGTTTACTGCGTCGGCCATTGAGTGATACGTGAATGTCCGCGGTTACTTTTGGGTCAACCAAGCCTTTTTTCTTATATTCTTCTTCAATATGATGTGCAAACTGAAGAATCATGTCTGGCTGTGTAGCCATCATTTTTTCTTGTTGAGGAGTTAAAAATACTTCGTTGGAGACCATTATTTTTTTCTCCCCTTCTGTGACATAAAACGTAGCATAGCCTGCTTTCTCCATCAACATTACGCGCCATGAGAAGCGATAACCTTGCTCGGTCCAAAACAAGTCCCCAGGATATAGAAGATAGCGAAGAGGAAAAGAAATTTGAACAATGAAAAACAGCACAAAGACGTATTTCACAAGGTGATTCAATGGTCCCGTTGAGTGATTTTCATTAGCCAGAGAGGAATAAAAACGGGTTCTTTCAAAGAAGCAAATCACTTTCTCGTGCCACTTGGCATCAATAAAAATGAGTGTTGCTCCAATCATGATAAACGGAAACATGCCAATTGGGAATAGCCACCAAGTCATTAAATGAAAAGAGATGAGGATTGGGAAAATAAATTTTTGAAGGGGTTTAAACCAAATAATAAATGGCACAATGGTATCGAAGAGCATTCCTACCCAACTAAAAATATAAGCAGTCCATTCGTAGCGTAGCAACCAGCCGAGCAGTGGTTTGTAGACGTGCGCAGCTAACCATATTTTCAAAGGCTGTGCTTGTAATAGCCAGTCAGTATTGATTTTGGCTATGCCAGCAAAAAAGTAAACCAGACATAATTGAAATTTTAAAATAATAGGAAAAAGCGCCTGTATTTGATTTACCCTTTGAGCTCTCCCTAGTCTTATGTCTAGTGAGAATCGTAGATTCGCAGGAATAAAAATTAAAAGGAATGCAACGAGAGAAACGAAATAATAATGGTTCAAATAATTCGTCTTATCAAGCAGCTCTGTGTAGGTGAAAAGAATAAAAAAAGAGACGGCAGATAGGCGATAAAAAAGACCTAAAGTAATGCCTAAAGCAGCAATGAACATCAATCCAAAAACAGCATACATCCAATGTTCAGGAAGAGGACTGATCCAATCAAAACCGTAATAGCTAAAGAAAAAGTTCGGTTTAATGTATTGGGCATCAATCCATCCATACCATGTAAATCGTGCAATGGAGCTCATCATTAGTAACCCAAATAAAACGCGAAAAGTCACTACTGGTGCAATAGAGACTTTTCGCGATAATATTTCTTTGATATGGTAGATCAACCTAATCACCGTCGGTATCCTGATAGGTAATAATGACGCCCATAGAGGAGGCCATGTCTGTTTTAAAGAGAATAACTAATCCCTGCATCTCTGCAAAAATCGTTTCTACTTGTGTTTTTTGATTGGCAATGGCATCTATAAGCGGATCATTGACAAGAGAGATGGCATTTTGCACCTTGGAAAATTGCGCGGTTATATCTTCGTCAAGGCCACTTTGGGTGCTTGTCACGGCAGAAATGCTCATCAAAAAATCGTCAAGCCCTTCTCCAGTTTTTCCGGTGTAGAGATGCTCATATCCCTCAATGTTTATCTCTAGCAGTTCAATGGAATAGTCGGCGAAAAAGGCTTCAGTAGCCTCTGGAAATGGTGTACCTAAGGAACGAATGCCAACAGGAATGCCGATTTTTCCATCTCGCGTATTACGCTCAAAATCTCTGTTCATTGTATTGACTAATTGCCCAACGGAACTTCCGGCATCTACACCGTTTGCACCTGCACTTGTGAACGTGGCGAGATAACTGTTTTTCCAAGTGTTGAATACACTGTGCGATGTTTCATCGATTAGTGCGACAATATCAGTCAGGTATTTTTCGCGATTAGAATCAAAAGAGGCAATTATATCTGCTGTTGATTGGTCTTTTCCGTACAGTAAGTAGCCAAGCGTTTGAAAACCTTTGGTGTCATTATTGGCCAACGTAGTTAAGTCGTAAGACCCTGAGGTTATATTCGACTCAACTCGTAATAGATCTATTGGATAGATATTGAGGTTGGAAACTAAGCCAAGATCTGCTGCTGGACCAAAGTTATAAGGCGTACAATATTGCCAAGTTTTCCTAGTCGCTTTTAGCTGCACTTTTAAAGCTTCGAGCGTTACTTCATTTTTTGCAGTAAGAAATGCCTCCGTACTGCTTTGAAGTAAAGCGGTCTCTTCTGCTAATCCTTCATAAGCCGTAAGAATGATATTTTCTCCTAGGTTACTTAAAAGCGCTGTTTGATCGTAACTATTGAAATTCCCTCCAATGTCAATATCCGTGTTACAAGACGATAGGGCTAAGAGCCCTATCGATAACATTGTTAAACAAGTCTTATTCATGTCAACTTTATGTTTTGTTGTTTATATCTCGTCGGCATTTGGCGCTAATTCTGAGTAAGTATTGACTAAAAGATCTTTAGCATCGTTCAAGCTTGAAACGGAGACTGTCCAAAAGTCTCCTTCTGTCCCAAAATGTGTATTTAGGATAGAATCTATTTCGCTTTGCGTAATGCTTTTGTTTGGAGAATATTTCAAAGCCATTACAAAAGCATACGCTTCTGATAAGCTGTGCATAAGGTTTCCAAAGTCTCCATCGTTGATATGCACAATAGCATCATTAATATAATGCAAAGCTGTTCCAGCAGCGGCTAACTCAAAATTACTATAGATAACTAATTTGGCTGCTTCTCGTTTAGCAGAATTGTTATTGACAATAGCCGTGCGACCTGTTAGAAAGCCATCTATTAGTCCTGTTGCAGTACCTAAATAAGCCTCTCTTCCATAAGAATATTTTGCCCAAAACCTATCGTTTTCATCAGGCAAACTTGCAGATAAGCTTTCTGGAGCTCCCCAATAGCCAAAAGCCTCATCCCAGTGATGCTCCATTGCAGTATAGTTTTTTCCTTCAGCTATCGCGATATTATCTACGTCATCTCCAGTTTTGCTATCTGTCAGATAGACATTGTATATCTGGTTAAGAAAAACAGCACCCATCAAACCTTTTTCAATGATCTGCTGGTATTCCCAACCTTTTTCACTGACAAGGACGAATTTCCCAGAAGTACCTCTTTCCAAGCGACCTGATTGTCCTTGATCGGCAACAGTTTGGTTAGCGGCAACATCTACTGAAGCTGTAACAGCTTCTGTTATTTGCGCTTTGAAAAAAGTAATATCAGGAGCAAAAGTCTTGCTTTCAAGTTGCTTAGTTGAGCTGTTTAATTCTGCATTGGCAAAAGGTGAGTTTTCATTAGCAAACATATCTAAGAGCGTTTGCGACGAAATTTCTTCTCCACTATTGCCATTTCCTAAATAACTCTTCATTTCAGCAAGCATATCAAGTCGATCTGTTTGACCACTGAAGCTTACACTAGTTTCCCCATTTCTAGTAAAAGAATAAGTAGAAGGAACTTCTAGTACAGGAGTTATTACTTCATTATCTTCATCATCTTCATTACAACTGGAAAGAAAGGCCAAGGAAAGGCCAAATATTAATGCGAAATTTAATTTTTTCATTTTCATGTTTGATTTGTATTTAAACAGATTCTAAACAGCACAAAAGTACGTCTGCATTAGTCCTCTGGCTATAGCTACTGATAGCCATTTACCTTCACTATTGATAGTGAGGCATAGCTATAAGTAGTGAGTCTGCCTAGTTTGTTAATTATTGATTAATTGTTTTTTAGCGTTGAGGTAAGGGCATTCGTGTGATGCCATAAACTCTTGAAATGACGAAGGCAATTGTTGTTTGCTCGGTCCGGTGGAGCGATTTACCTTCGTTGGTCGATTATTAATAGGATGTTTATTGTTCATAGTAATGATTTAGATTGATTCTAAACATGGCAAAGTTGGTGCGTCGAAAACTTCCTTGCAATCGCTAGTTATGAGGGTTTTGATTCATTAGAGCTAGTGAACAGACTAACTAGGAGTAGTGATTATTTCAATCTCCGTCATTATCACTAAAGGTTACCACAAGACCTAACCTAGACATCATATCGGTTTTAGTTATAACCGTGAGTTGCTGGAGTTCTATAAAAAGCTGCTCCACCTTTTCTGCATCGTTTATTACAGCATCACTTAACATGTCTATTTCGCTCGCAGCACTTTTACATTTTTGGATTTGTGTCAAAATATCTTGAGATAATAAGACACCATCATTTCGAATTTGGAGACCATCGAGATAATCATCAAGACTTGCACCTCCTTTACCTTCGAAAATGTCATTAATAGTATTGAGGTTACTAATAATTAAAGCGATAGATATTTTTGCGTAATATGATTCTACTTTGTTCGGTAGAGGACCATCAATAGATCTTAGGCCAAGTGGAGTTGCCACCTTGAAGTTCTTAATGGTTTCGATAGTGGCGATAAACTCATTAGTGAGTTGTGTAAGGCTGCTTCCTACTCCATTACCCAAACTGACAACAAAAAGATCTCTGTAATTATCTTTCCATTCTTGTAATACTTTCCAAGAAATACTATTTAAATCTAAGGCTAGAAGGTTTAGGTATTCCCGTCGATTTTCATCATCAAAAGCGCTGATGGTATTTTCCGGACTGCTAGCAAATAACATATACTCAATCGCAGCATAGCCTTTCTTGTCGCTTCCAATACTTAATAAATAGTCATCACTGTTGTTGTAAAGCATAATGGATTCCTCTAGACCTGACTCATTGGTTGGCCAGAGGTCCATGGATGTTTCCAGCGCCAAACTCTCGATGGGGCCAAAGTTGAATGCCTCCGCTGATTTCCAAGTAAGTCGAGCCTCTTGCCACGCTAGTTTCAGGGCAGCCAGAGTTTCTTCGTCCCTTGTTTCGATGAATTTTTCGGTTGCTTGAGTAAGCGCTATGTTTTTCGTTTCAAGAGCCTTGTAAGAAGGAATAATAATATTATCAGCCAAGTTGAGGAGAATGGGTCCTCTATCAAAACTATCTTCTTGGTTGATGTCTTCGGTACAACTGCTTAATGTGCAGAGAATAGTAAGGATTATAAATATTCTGAGGTTTGTCATAGAGACTTTACGAAATTGACGAGATGAGTTCTTTCTTCTTTGGGTAGCTTTTTAAAAGAGACAATGACCTGAGAAGCTTCCCCACCGTGCCAAAGGATTGCTTCCTCTATACCCCTTGCTCTACCATCATGGAGTAAGAAAGTGTGATTGTTTACCGTTTGAATTAGTCCAATCCCCCAGAGTGGAGGAGTACGCCATTCATTTCCGTTTGCCAAGCCATCGGGTCTGTTGTCGGCTAGTTCTGTACCCATATCATGGAGTAATAGATCTGTGTATGGATAAATGGTTTCATTAGCAAATTCAGGAATTTCACCTATCTCCCCTGTTACGTATTTGGGCATATGACAACTATTACATCCTACTTGACGGAACAGAACTTGTCCACTAATAACATCAGGTTGATCGAAATTTCTTCTTTTTGGTACTGCCAGGGCTGCCGAATAGAGGGTAACTCTGTCTAGAATTTTAGTGCTTAATTCAGGCTCACCTTCATTGTAAGCATCTTTACAACCTTGCTGGTTAGGAGCACATTCTTCATTTGGGAATAGGGAAGAAGTAATCCCAATATCTCCGACAAACGCAGCAGCTACTTGTTGTCTTACAGTTGGTTGATTGGCTTTCCACCCGAATCTTCCAAGCGTATTTTTATTTAAAATATGATTAAAAGCATAATTGGCTTTTCCAGAAATGCCATCATTGTTCTTATCGAATTCATCTGCTGCGAGCAGAATATCTTCTTCGCTAATTGCTTCCAAAAGGCCCAGACCAACTAGATGAGGTGCAATTCGAGGGCTAATCATGATATCTGCAGGTAAATTACCATATCCAAGATCTTCAAAATTGTAAGTAGGGTAGCGTAAACGGTAAGTTTCTCCATCAGGATAACTAAATGACTTCTCATTATAGGTCACCCGAACATTTCCTTCTTCGGTAAGGCCAAAGATTGATTTTGGATTGAATTGACCGCCATAGTGATCATCAGGAAGCTCTTCCCATGCTATCTCGCTCGGCCTGCTCATTCTAAATAATAATGCGAGTGTTTTTTCCCCTGAATTGAGAGGAGGTGCTCCTCGTCCATCTTTGAAGTGACATGCCCCGCAAGAGCGCGCATTGAAATAAGGTCCTAAGCCATCAAGATCAGAGGTAGAAGAAGGTGACGTGACCCAGTTTCTTCTAAAAAAAGAATTACCGGTGACGAATTCCAGATCGCGACCATCGGTAAGATTAGGAGCCGCATGACCAAAAGCATTTTCACTTAAGTCAAAAACAGTGGCTCTTCCACCAGGATATTCTTCTCTTGGTTCTGAAATACCTACAAATGGGTCCTCTTCGTCTTCCTGGCAGGCAGTGAATGCGGAGAAAAGCAAAAGGAGAAAAGCGATTTTTTTCATAAATAGAAAAGCACCTTCCAAACATGGAAGGCGCTAGAAGAGACTAACTCAATAAACAGTAATTTTAAATATCGTCGGGATCAAAACTGAAGCCAAATTTAGCAGCAGCCTCTGCTAATTCATCCCCTTGCTTTCTAAGAGAAGTAAACGTGACTTGTACTCTTAATCTTCCTTGTTCGTTTAAGATCTCTTGATCAAATGGAGGAACAATCGCTTCTCCAGCAGCGACACTTTCTTCCATGGTTGTTTTTAGTTGCTCGGCTAAATCTCTGTTGTCAATTAGGAGTAAGTCGTAGATGCTTTTTCCAGTGTAGGTAGACCCATCGATCTTTAAGTATGTTCCAAGAAATACATTTTGAATACCTAATGCATTCGTCACAATGTCTCTATGTGTATTGTCACTGAAGCAAGAATGCTCATCTTCTTTACTTCTCAAATCCCAAGCAACAAAAATACGTTCTCCGGCAAGTTCACCTTTACTCAGCTTACCCATGCCATTGAGGATATTTTCTAATGAGCTACTTGGAGAAGATTCAAAGCTTGTTCTGTATGCGCCTCCATCTTTCCATTCAGCCACTAGGCCTTCTAAGTCGTCTACGATTAAATCAGTAGCAGCTTTTAGGTATTCACCTCTTCGTGCTTGATTTTCATTTGTTCCTGATCCATCAGTTGCATAATCAGTATAAGGTCTTTCACCGGGCATATCAGTCCTTAAGTCTTGACCCCAAAGGAGAAATTCTACAGCGTGATAGCCTGTGCTTATGTTAGTCTCAGCGCCTACTTCATTAAGGTCAGCAATAGTTTCCTTATTAATTGTAGGGAAATCTGAAGGGCTATTGATAATGTTGGTTGCGTCATTATTATCACCACCATTAGAGCTACCTACGACATAATCAATTAATGATTCGTCTAATGGCCAAGCATTTAGCTGACCTTCAGGTCCGTCTTCATCATCGATTGGACCACCATAAAAACGGAAAACCTCAGTTTGACCGTATGATTCTTGTGCATTTAACCATTGGTCTTTAGCTTCCTTTAGTGTTGCAGCGGAAGGACTTGATATCAATGCGTCTACAGCTGTCTGAATTGATTTGGCATCAGTAAGAGCATCTTCATAGTTCAGATAAACGATTTGCGCATAAGTCTCTACTACTTCTGATTGTGTGCTATCAAAGGAAGAAACCTCTTCGTCATCACTACAAGCAAAAAGTAGCGCAATTGAGAATATAGAGAGAATAAAAAGTGTGTTTAATTTCATTTCGATTTTGTTATTTAGAATGGTTCTAAAGAAGTGCAAAAGTATAACCGTCAATATTGATTGTCAATCGCTAGTGGTAGCCAAATATTAATTAACTATTGGTAGCTAGTTATCACTAGGAGTAGTGATGGTTCGTTCAACTTTTGGCAATCACATATCATAAACTACACCAAATGCTTGTTTTATGGTTAGTGCTTCATCAAGCAGAGAAAGCATCTCTTCAATGTTCTGCTTTGTTAGTACTAGCCCAACACTGGCTTTTTGGTTTTTTAAAATGACTTGTTTACTCTGGGACGTATAGCTTTTAAAGTCTTCGTCACTCAGACCGAGAAGTACGTCCTTTATTTCTTCAAACTCTATTTTGTTTAACGAAAGACAACAATTGCCATATATTAAAGAATAGTTACAACACAGTTTACACCATGATATTTGATTTGTTTTGGTTTTGGAAAGTATAATATGATCAGATTGGGTGCACATAGACGTTAGGGAAAAAAATGAGGGTAAACCTTTGGCTTACCCTCGGTATGAAGAGAAGAAAATTTAATTAGCTGCTAGCTGGTTGGTTTTAGATAAATGCATGTTGATCACTTTTCGAATAGCTTCTTTTGCTGTTGCACTTTCATAGCTGTCATTGTTGAAGTCATCTTGTAAAGCGAAAAGTCTTTGAAACATGATTTTGTCATCTACTTTCATGTTGATAGACAATGCTTGTTTTTTACCAAAAACGTCATCCCATATGGTTCTGACATCTGCCCAATAGTTTTGATTAGTAGCCCACCATGTTTTTGCCACTTTACATTTGTCAACATCCACTTTTTTGTAAGTATTCAAGCCCTTTTCATATGCGATTATTTCATCTCCCGAGTCGGTTCTGTTTACTTTTTCATTGTCCTGCTCGTGTTTCCACCCAGCGTTGGTAATTTCATGACGATTACGTCTAATCAGGACGTTGTAGTCACTGCGCTTGCTAAACTCTCGTCTTGGTAGCGGAGCAGAGGCCCTGCTTTCCCAATAATGACGCCCATCTATATGTACCCATGAACCAGAGCCTTCATATCTGGGGCTATCATCTACTTGAAAAACTTTTTGAGTCCACTGGCCTTTCACGTCAATATTTCCAAGCTTTTTGTACTTCCAAGTATTGTCAGCATGGTATTCGTAAAGGTCCGTATTTTCATATACCCAGTCTTGTCTCCAATGCTTGATGATTATGCTGTCTGCGATAATGAGGAGGTGTTGAAGGACTACCTTGTCTTTTTCATCAACAATCGGAAACACGTATTCTAAAGCACCAGACTTATAATTATCGTGATATTCATACCCCTTTACCGGCGAAAAAGTCTCAGCAAAATTGAAAGTAATATTGTAGCAGCCGCACATCTCTTTGATAGCCGCTATGTCCTCTTTTTTCTTTTTTTGCGCCCAAGCGAAAACAATAATTAAAGAGAATAGTGTCGTTGTTAATAATTTTTTAGTCATAATTATAGCGATTATTGAACGATTTCATAAGAGAATTCTGGATAACCACGCTCTCCACTTGTAGAGGTGAGTCGGTTAAACTTGATTTTGTAATAGTTTTCTTCACTGTCCTTAATGACGAAAAAGCGATCATCATATAATGTAGGTCCTGAACCAGGTCCTCCACCTTTTCTCCAGCTAGATCCAAAGGCATTGACTTCTGTTTCAAAGCTTAAGCTCGCGATTGATGCAAGACTTATACTTTCATAAGCCATGTCGTCTAAAAGCACCATAGCTACTTCGGTATTATGTCGGTTGATTACAATGAAATCGTTGAAACCGTAAGGAATAAATGTACTAGGCCCTCCAAAGTTCAATAGTTCAGTGTATGTTCCATATTGCAAGTCCCAGTTGTTCTTTTCTGGTTCAGTAGTGATTATACCGTTATCAAGGTCTATTGAAACGAAATTGTGTGTATCATTTTTAGGGACCTCCATAGACTGGAACGTACTTGAAGATATATTTGCATATTGAAGCGTATAGCCAGTTCCTGATCTGAGTACCCTTACCTTTTTCCAGTTGCGACTTTCTCCATCACGCTTGATGATATAAACCGAATTTTCGGAATCAATAGCGCTTATTTCTCCAAAAGCTGTTGTAGTTAAGTTTCCATCAGGAGTATCTACCCATGCACTCGAACCTATAGAGGGGTCAAACTGAGGAATGACCATTTGTCCTGCAAACCCAGCAGTATCTTCTGCGGTGACAGATGCCATGTCAGACTTATCTAATTTGCGAGCCATAACATAGGCTGGAGCATTTAATACCACATTGAAACCTTCATCACTATAAAGCCCTAGGTCCCAGCTGTATTTGTCGTAAGTAAGTTGTAATCCCTTACTTAAGTCCATAAAAGCTTGTTTTGTAAAATCAGCACCCCCAGCATCGAGCTCCATTATACCTGATGTGGCCAGAAAGTTTTCAGAAAAAACAACAGCTACGGTAGCCTCAGCACCAACCGTATAATCTACAGAACCTGCGGAAATCAAACTAAAAATAAGTGTTCGGTCTTCACTTATGTTAAGAGCTTCGCCTGCGGATACACTAAAGCTGACCGACTGAGTACCTGCTGGTGCACTTAGTGTAATAAGATCATCAATTAATGCAGGTGTGGTGAAGTAGTCTTTGTCAGCGCCATATTCGAGCGTTGCGGCAACTTGAATTTGAACAGTGATATCCTCATCAATTGTTCTGGAAAATTGAACCTGAATATCGGCACTGCTAATGGCCTCAGAAATTCCTACCGATGTGCTGGTAAAGTTGGCGTTTACTTTAGATATTGTTACTTCTTCATCTTCCGTACAACTCATTATTGTGAGAATAGAAACTGTAAATAGCGCCAGCTTTATGCTCCTAAATGTTTTCCAGTATTTGCTTGAAGTTGTTATGTCATTCATGATTTAGATTGTTTGAATTGATAGGTCATATTGAGAAAATAAGATCGTCCATAAGCGATATTTGCTTGACCTCCATCACCGCCATGTACTCCGTTCGAAAAAGAGCTACCGATTTGAGTGATATTAGCCAGGTTTCTGATTCCAGTGCTTAGACGAAGGTTTTGGATGCTTTTAGACAGAGTAAGGTCGACCAGTGAGTAGCTATCGAACGAGCTTAATTCAGCCACTTCTTCCTCGCCATTTTGTATTAACTGATAAGATTTGTTTTGACCGGTGTATTTATAAAAGACAGAAAGTTGATAGCCTTTGAAAGTGTACTGCGCAGAAGTATTTATTTCGGGACTAAACAAGAAAGAAGGGATCTCATCCAAATCATTGCTTAAGACTTGATATCTACCCTGATATGCAAAGCCAGATTGAAGATTGAAATTTTCCTTGGTCCACTTTGTACGAAGATTGCCTCCTGCGGATTGGAAAGTCTCCAGATTAGTATAGGTAGTAGGTTGATTCGCTGCACTTGGCGTAAAAAACGTGATCATGTTATCTACATAATTGTAGAAACCGCTAATACTCACTTCCAGATTAGCAGAGAAGTTTCTTTCATAATCAGCATTTAGCGCATGAGAATATTCCGGTTTAAGATTTTTATTACCTAATATATTATGGTTAGTGTCGATAAACTCATGATAAAGCTCCCTAAGGGATGGAGCTCTGTAGCCTCTACCATAGCCAAACCGCCAGATATTTTTGCCTTTTGTGTACTGTAGGTTCAGTGCAGGTGTAGGGACTGTTTCAAATTGAGAGTTTTGATTGATCCTTAGCCCCGCTCTTACTTTTAGCTGCTCATAAGTCCACTCCGCGGTAGTGAATAAGCTAAAGTCTGAAATGGTCTTACTTCCTAGAGAAAGTCTCGTTCCTGAGCCTTGTTCGCGTTCAAATTCAAGGCCGGCTTGCAAGCTCCATGCGTTGGATAGTTGTCGATTTGCTGTGGTGCGGGCAAAGAAGTTTTTAAAGCGAGTCGTATCTTGCTCGCTATCAATTGTTTGTGATTCTTGATTCGTGACAAAATTTTTGTTGTACTGATAAATATTGCGTTGATAATCCGAATAGGATACCGCACTTTGAATGCCTCCGTTTTTCCATTGCCAATCGCTCTGAACCTGATGTTGCCATCTTTGTGTTAAGTATTGCTCATCTATTGCAAATGGGTCGAGTCTGGGATTATTTTCATTGAGAGGGCCTTGGTTATCCAACCTTTCGTTCACCCAGTCCAATCTATAATGAGCCTGGAACGTGTTTTTTTCAAAACCTAGAACAGCACCTTGGAAAAATTGAAGCTTAGGATACCAGTCATGCATGCGGCCTTCAGCGTCACCTTTCCAGCCTCCAAATTGTCGAATTCTTGACGCTAGTTTAACATAGTAATGTTGGCTGATTCGGTAATCAAGATTTACGGAGGGACTATGGATGCCTTTTGAATACCAGCTATATTCTTCTCCTACAGTCTCTTCATGTAAAGAGACTTGGGCTGATAACTTTTGAGATGTTGACTTTTTAGTGATTACGTTGATCACACCTCCAAGTGCGTCAGCCCCATAATTAACTGACATGGGGCCTTCAACTATTTCTATTCTGTCTATGGATAAAACATTGATTTGACTCAGATCAACGGCATTGGCTGTACCACTACGACCTTCCAAAGGAACGCCATCGATAAGTACTTTCACATACTGACCACTCAGGCCAAGCATATTCAAGTTGCTACTGCCTGTAGCATTATCTCTCGAAAAGCGAAAATTTAATTCATTTCGAAGTACTTCTTCTATAGACGTAGCGGCTTGAGCTTCGATTCGTTCACTTGTCAATGTCCTGACCTTGTAAACTGATTTTTTTGCAGATTGAGCACTATGCTGGCCGGTGACAACTACATTTTCTAGTAGTTGAGTATCGTCTAGTAGTTGAATAAATAAAGCCTGACCTGAAGTTATCGTATCTTGAAATGGTTTGAAACCAATGTGCTGTACGGATAAAATGTACGGATAAGAGATGTCTACGCTAGCTATACCTTGTTTGTTGGTGATGTATTGTGAGTTTTCATTAGTACCAGAAATCGTAATGAGCGCACCAATTATTGCTTCTTCGGTTTGATCAAAGACATGAATGGTCTGACCTAGAATAGCGTATCCGAAGCATACATTGAAAAAGACTAAAGAAATGTATTTTTTCATTATTTAGATTGATTCTAAATAAAGCAAATTTGGCACTTTGCGAACTTCCTTACAATCGCTAGTTATGAGGGTTTTTGATTCATTAGCAATAGTGAATGGTATCCCTATTTATAGCTAGTAACTAGTGGTTTTTGCTCTTGGAAGTTTACAGAGAAAACTTTCTAACATTTTCAAATAGGCGATAAAAACGGGTCAATATTCTTCATCGTTATTTCCTTTAGAAAACCTTGACTCATTCCACCCCCTAATTGAATGATTCGGTACCCCCCGCTATGATTCGGATAGGTTATTTTACAACAGTTTAATTCTCACTTTTTCAAGCCAATATGAGCGCTATTTGTTTTTCCAGTCGAGCTGTACTACTCGTTGGGCTGATGTCCATTTTTTGTAGTTCTTGTAAAAAGGAAGCACCACCAAAGCCGAATATACTTTTCATCTTGGCGGATGACTTAGGGTACCACGACCTAAGTGTGATGGGCAGTCAATTCTACGAAACTCCACATATTGATCGAATTGCCAATGAAGGCGCTGTTTTTACGCAAGGCTATGCCGCTTGTCAAGTGTGCAGTCCATCGCGTGCGAGTATTTTGACTGGCAAATCTCCTGCTCGTCATGGTATTACTGATTGGATAGGTGCGAGATCGGGTAAAGATTGGCGGGAGGATGGAAGGAAGAGTCAACTATTGCCAGCAGACTATGAGCATGCACTTCGATCAGAATTCACGACCCTGCCGGAAGCGCTGAAACAGATGGGTTATAGTACCTTTTTTGCAGGGAAATGGCATTTGGGGGATAAAGGCTCATGGCCGGAAGATCACGGGTTTGATATTAACATTGGAGGACTAGAAGTTGGCGGGCCGAAGGGTGGCTATTTCGATCCATTTGAAAACCCTAACCTTCCAGATAGAAAGCCAGGCGAAAATTTGTCCATAAGACTGGCTAGTGAAACGGTCGATTTCCTAAATCAAAACAATCCATCTGAAACAGGCCAACCATTTTTTGCATTTCTTTCCTTCTACGCGGTACATGGACCAATTCAAACGACCCAAGAGAAATGGAAGAAATATAGAGACAAAGCAGAAATGATGGGTATTGCTGACTCTGGATTTGAAATGGGCCATTTTCTCCCCATTCGACAAGTGCAAGACAACCCTGTGTATGCAGGATTGGTGGAGGCAATGGATGATGGTGTCGGACTGGTGATCAATGAGTTGAAAAGACTCGGCTTGGAGGAAAATACCATCGTCATTTTTACGTCCGATAACGGAGGAGTAGCTGCAGGAGATGCCTTTGCAACGTCTAACAAACCACTGCGAGGAGGAAAAGGCTATCAATATGAGGGCGGTATACGTGAGCCGTATTTCATCAAAGCACCTGGAATAACACCCTCAGGTCAGAAGATTGATATTCCGGTAACCAGTATGGATTTTTTCCCTACAATTTTGGAGATGATTGGGGAGGCCCCACTGGCCGATGACCATAATGATGGCTTAAGTTTACTTCCCTTGATAAAAGGAGATTCCATTCAGGAAAGATCATTGATTTGGCATTATCCACATTATGGAAATCAGGGAGGTCGTCCATCATCGATCATTCGCGAGGGCGACTGGAAGTTGATCTATTATTACGAAGACAGCAGTATGGTGCTTTATAATCTTCGGAAAGACCTCAGCGAAACCCATGACATTGCAGCGCAAAAACCCAGAAAAGTTGTTGAATTGAGTCAAAAGTTGTTTGATTACCTCACCAAAGTAGGGGCAAAATACCCGGAAAAAGATCCTGAATATTCGGCGGAGAAAGAGGCAAAATACCTCGCCAATGTAAGAAAAAAAAAACTTCCTCAGCTGGAGCGTCAGAGAATGAATTATTTATCTCCAGATTTCAATCCTGAAAATGACTGGTGGGGAAGCAAACCAGCAAGCATTGATTAGTCGAGCAGTACGGAACCCTACATTGTGGGTATTATTCCTCGATGCGTGCATCGAATAAAAAGGAATTAACCAATTTCATATGTCTCCAGCTTTTCGCAAAATAGAGATCTCAAAGACCTTGAATGGCTTATACTTCCTTTTGTGTTCCACAGATTCAGGAGAGCCTGCATAAAACCCAACATATACTAGCCCAGACGTTCATTTGAATATATGCTACTGCCATTGAACCAACTCCATGGATATTGTGTAAAACCGACCTAAAGAGCGATCAATTACAAATTTTGTTGATCAAGAGGAGGTTGGTCATTTCGCTAAATATTGATCATATATTCCAGTGGGGTAAAGCAGCAATTACCAAGGCATATATAGAACGTAATCAGTTAAAGAGAAAGTTGGTCATAGATATTAAGGAAAACGTTTATCTTTAGTGATGTTAATGTTTAACTGTGGTACAGTGAATTTGATAGAGAAATACCCGGTATTAGTCGTTTGTAGTCGTTTGTAGTCGTTTATAAGCGTTTGTACTTGGGTTTGTCTATGAATATCAGCTAGTTATCATTTTTGAATAAAAATTAAAGTTAAAAAACCTACAATGCGAATAGGTGACATTTTGTCACCTATTCGGTTGTTGTAGGTAATACTACCCATACCACGCTACTAAAGAATGTCCAGTACAAACATCGCAACCAAATCCAGATTCGTGATTCTGTAAATTTCCGCAACCCATACATTCATAACCTAATATTTCATCTTCTTCATCATCGTCCATCCATAGGCAATCTTCTTCCTCATCCATTTCTATTTGATGCTCAATTTGGCTTTCGGTCAACTTATCCGTACTACCTACAACACTCGCTATAAGTAATGGCGGGTTAGTGCTTTCTTGATGTTCTGTGCTTTCTATTGTCATTGGTTATAAAATTAAAGTGAGTAGCTCTAAATCCGCCACTACTCATAGCGGATGCCGTTAGCGACAATCCCATCTACTCTATGAAAATTCCGAAATGGTTACTTATTAACCCAATGACTAGAGCCTACCTTAACGCAGGCAACAAGTTTCCTATGAACATGCTAGGTAATCGAGCAAAGTCAATGATAACAGATCTATGGTATTCAATGATAGTTGCCGCTCCATTGATGATAATGAGTTTCATTCTTTATGGCTTGATAATTTGGCTACTGAATATTCAATCTGGAATATCTTATTTTATCGTTGTTTCGTTGGTTTGGTTACTCCTCATGTTCATTATTCTAAACAAGGATTTTGTGAGATGCAGAAGTGCAGGAAAACGAACTTACGGCTTCAAAATCATTGACTTTAAAACAAAAGAACCAGCAACAGGAATGCAGTGTATGCTAAGAAATGTAACAGCTTACCTTTGGCCTATTGAAGCACTTATAATTTTCATAAATCCTAAACGAAGGCTCGGAGACCTTATAGCGGGAACAGAAGTAATAGCAGAAGAACCAACAGAGATTGAACTGTTATGGGCTGAATTAAACTCTTCTGACCGCATGAAATCAAAACTATTTATAGCAACTTTTATTGTCTCATTAATCCTAACTGCAATTTCACTCTCGCCAATGTTAATTGTAGGAATGTGAAAAAAGTCGCTAACATTCTGTGATGAAATCATGCGTGGATAGTTCCAGAGGAAACTTCTCTGCATTCTGGCAACCCCGCCAATTCTGCGAATTGGCCTATTGAGAATTGAAAAAAATAATAGACCATTTCGCAGAATTGGCTATTTAGTAAACGAAACATTATCTTATCCAAAACGCACAGATTCATACAGTGGCGTTGTGTAGAATTTAAAATGATCTAATAAAATAAAAAATATGAAAGCAAAAAAAATTGCAATTTTTAATCATAAAGGAGGTGTAAGTAAAACTACAACTGCTTTTAATATTGGATGGAGATTAGCTAGAAAAAACAAAAAAGTACTTCTTGTTGATGCAGATAGCCAATGTAATTTAACGCTTTATTCTCTAGGTAATCAGCAATTTGAAGAGTTCTATGACAATAAGAATATCAATAATATTAAGGATGCCTTAGAACCTGCATTTAAATCAAAACCTAGACTTGTTGATGCTGTTGAATGTTTAAAAGTAAAACGGAATGACAACCTCTTTCTACTTCCAGGACATCTTGATTTATCTGAAAATGAAGTGCAGTTAGGTTTATCCTTTCAGTTAACAGAATCAATGGGCGCTCTTGAGAATCTTCCAGGTTCATTTAATAGGTTGATTTCAAGAACGGCTAAAAAATATGATATTGATTATGTTATTATTGATATGAATCCAAGTCTAAGTGCCATTAATCAAGATTTATTAATAAGTTCAGATTATTTTATGGTTCCCACTTCACCAGATGTTTTTTCGAGAATGGCAATTAAATCGTTATCAAGAATTCTGCCTTCTTGGGAGAAATGGGCAAAAAGAGCAAGAGTAACCTTTAAGGACGCTGAATATCCTTTACCGCTAAATACGCCCAAATTTATTGGATATACTATTAACGATTTCAATTTATCAAGAGGAGAGCCAACTCAAGCATTTGCTACAATAATGGATAGTATTGGTACTTCAATAGAAGAAGATTTAATTCCTTCACTTAAAAATGAAGGAATGTTATTAGATGAGCATTTATATATAAAAGCGTCAAAATTGAATGAGACTTTATTTAGTCAAAGACCAATCGATAATTATTGTATTGCTGAGATTTCAAATTTTAATAAGTTGATTGCTATTTCAAATGAAAAATCAATTCCTATTTATGAACTTTCTCCGAAGATAATGCAAGAAGGACAACTGAAAACTTTGAGATGGTTTAAAAAACTATTTGATGTTATGGCGGACAAAATTATCATATTAACGGAAGATAATGAATAGTCCAATTACTTCGTTTGAAAAGAACATAGAAAGTATAAAGTCACTTGATAACATTCATAAATACTTTTTTGATAAGCTTTCTGCAATCGATTTAAGCGAAATTCTTAGAGCGGAACTAGTTCTTATTGTAAGTGCTTTTGATTGTTATATTCACGATGCAATCAAAATGGGTATGCTTGAAATATTTCAAAATCAAAGAAGTTCAAATGTCAAATTTGAGGAATTTAATATTCCAATGTCATATGTTCAACAAATAATAAGCTCTGAAAACTCACACGAAAAAGAACAATTACTTTCTACAGCAATAAAAAAGAATAATAATCGACTTAGCTTTCAATCTCCTTCAAGTATTGAGAATGCTCTACAATTAATTTCAGTAAAAAAAATTTGGACTTCACTCAAGAGTTCTATGGATATGGAGTCAAACGATATCAAAGGTACCTTAGGGCTAATTGTTAATCGCAGAAATAAAATTGCCCATGAAGCAGATATAGATCCTATATCAGGGGAAAAAATTGAGATAACAAGGGACGATATAACTGAAATTTTGGATTTTATTACTTTACTAACTTCAAAAATAGATGAGTTAATAAATAACTCTACACAACAAAGTGCATAGTTAATGGCGGTTCTGTGCTGAAATTCAAGGTTTTGGCGTTTAATAATCCAAGTAATAAACTGAAAGTTAAGTGATTCTAAATCCGCCACTAATCATACACTAACCGTTGTAGGGCATTAAAAAAACCAAACATTACAAGAAAACAAAATACATAAATGGCGAACGAATTAGATAGTGCGATAACTATAAAAAAAGCAATCGATAATATTGATTCTGGAATTTTTTTACTACCAGCAATCCAAAGAAGATTTGTTTGGAATACAAGACAAATTGAAATGTTGTTTGATTCAATTATGCAAGACTATCCGATAAATACATTTATGTTTTGGGAAGTGACTGATAATGAAATAAAGAATAAATTTCGATTTTACAGTTTTTTGAAAAAATATATTGAATATAAAGGTGGCAATAATGAAGAAATAAACACGAAAGGATATCCAGACTTTAAGGCTATTATAGATGGACAACAAAGGTTAAATAGTCTCTACATAGGACTTAAAGGTAGTTTTTCATATAAAAATTACGTTTATAGAAGGAAAAAATACAGTGAAGACGAGATAAATTACCCAAGTAGAAATTTGTTTTTAGACATCTTAAATCCAATAGAAAATGATGAGAATAAAAAAGTTTATGATTTCAAATTTTTAGTAAACAACAATCATAAAAAAGAAAATGAAAAAACAACCAAAAAAATAATAGATGAAAACGACCAAGAACAAATTGTAGATTGTTTCTGGTTCGATGTTAGTAAAATTCTTGAATTTACAAACGAACATAATGTTGTTATGTTTTTAGCAGAGAAGAAATTGGATATTGGTGGTTTTGCGGGAGAAACATTATTAAAACTATTTAAGTTAGTAAATGAGAAACCAATAATAAATTACTATGGCTCTAGTTTAGAATAGCTATTATTAGTAACTTAGAGGAATGGAGAAGGGGTCAATAAAATCATACTTTACGAGACTTTCCGCAAATGAACGAAAGGCATTGCTAGAGGAATTACAACAACTTGAT
>Ga0208770_1000350_pt1 | contig 31224 bp, 26 predicted proteins | sample AntAceMetag02UK9_FD_184771 | JGI IMG/M metagenome (GOLD analysis project Ga0208770, IMG submission 184771) | Saline lake microbial communities from Ace Lake, Antarctica - Antarctic Ace Lake Metagenome 02UK9 (SPAdes) (version 2) | ecosystem: Environmental > Aquatic > Non-marine Saline and... | reverse complement strand
TTCAACGTCTACAAAGAATTATGGACGAGTATGTTGGAGGAATTGCAACTAACTACATGACTAATGGTAATATGCTTAAGAGAGGCTTAGAATTACTTGCTTGGTTAGAGGAAGATTTAGAAAAAGTAGGTGCTGAAGATTTACATCAACTTATGAGAGCTTGGGAATTAAAACACAGAGCTTTGACTTCTCAATGTGTAACTGAACACACAATGTTTAGAGAAGAAACTAGATGGCCTGGTTACTATTATAGAGGTGATCATATGAAACTTGATGATGACAATTGGCATTGTTTAACAGTTTCTAGACGTGATCCCAAAACTGGCAAATTTTCTCTTGAGAAAGTGCCTGTTTACCACATAGTTGACGAGAACGAGAAGAAAAAAGCTTCTTAAAATAGTTAAACCTAAATTATGAATTTTTTAGAGAAATCTGATGATGAGATTATAGCGATTGCTAACCCTATTTGGGATAATCTCGTTAAGACGTCAAATATGAAAGATTATGGTGGATTTACTAAAGATTTTGGAACTCAAATGTTATTTGGAGCAAATGAAGTGGAGCTTGGAAAGCAGTGGGCTAACAATAAGCTTTTGACAAGTTTAAAAGAAGATTATGAGGCTTTTGGTTGCTTGAGAAGAGGTCAAAACATTACGGTATTGTTTAAACAAAGAAGTAAAGAGATTGAAGGTGAGTTTCTTGGAAGATTAGTTCTTGGTGTAGAAGGGGAAGACATTAAGGTCTTTGGAGCAACCATCTACTAATAAAAAAAAATCACTTTATATTAAATATTTATTTGACAAATAATTAGCTAGGTGTATTGACGGTTGTAATGTCATTATTTAACTTAAAAATTATAAATAAACTTTCAAATCTTAAAGCAACTTTTATAAAAACTGGCATCTTTGTTAGCTTAGCTGCTTATTGGGGTGTTATTTTAGTTGGAACTTTTATCACATTTAATTAAGTTTAATTTAGATCCTATTTTAAATAATTTTAAATCATGAAATTATTTTCAAAATTTAAGTTAATTTTTTATTTACTAAATCTTATTTTAATTTCTTTTTATTTATTGCCGGTAAGTATTGTAAAGTTATTTTTTTATAATGAATTGTATTTCTATTCTCAAATAAATGCTGAATTTAAAGTTTCAGCCAATCATATTTATGTATTTATATTTTTTTCATTTGTTGGTTTTTTAACCTATGTAAAATCAAATCATTTGATATTTTTAAGTATTTATTTAATATTTATATCTGTAATTCTTGAACTCACACATTTGCTAATACCTTATAGAGGCTTCGAGTTGGCTGATTTATTTGGAAATATTATAGGTGTGTTGATAGGATTGATAATAAGTTTCTTTTATAAGAAAATATATAATTAATTATATAATTTATTAATTAAAAAAATTTTTCAAAATTTTATTTTTATATTCATCAGAAAATTTAGAATAATTTTTAATAAAATATTCTCGAAATTCTTGATTAATTTTTGGATTATTTTTTGATAGAATAAAAGCCTTGTAAAAGCTTTTTTCTAATTCTTTAATATTATCTTGATCAATGCTTTCTATAATTTGTTTATAGTCCCAAAAATCAATATCTAAATAATCTTTGTGTATATTTTTGTTCAAAAAACTTAATATTAGCAATCTATTGGTTTTGTTTAAAAGAGATAATTCACGCAAATTATTTGGATAATAGAGTATTTGTTTATAATTATAAGGTGTCCATTTCCATAAAAAGTTCTGTATATTAATTGCTGGAAAATAAAGTAATGATACAACAATAATATTGTATGTTAGTAATAGTATAATAAATAACTTTAAAAAGTGAAAAAGACTAATTTTTTTCATATGAATAATATTAATACACCCCTTAAAAAAATCTATTCTTTATTAATATTAATTTTTTTATTTTTTTTAATATTAATAAATAAAACTTATTCAGAGGAAAAAATTGGGTCTATTGTAAGTCTTAAAGAGGAAGTTTTTGCTATTAATGCTGAGGGAGAAAAAAGATTATTAGACTTATATGATGAAATTTTATTACAAGACGAGATTGTAACAAATGAGTTATCCACTGCAACTGTTCAGTATAATGACAATTCAACCATAATAATAAAAAAATCATCTTCATTTAAAGTTACAGATTTTAATATCACTGGTTTGAAAAATATTTTTCTAGCAGAAGTTAAAAAAGGATCTGTAATTATCGAATCTGGTAAGATTGCAAAAAAAAATGATGGTTCTATGACTATAGAACTTCCTAAAATGACTTTGGGAATTAAAGGAACCAGGTTCAATATAGCAAATAACCTAGATGGAACTTCTGCAGTTAGTTTAGCGGAGGATAGTTTTGGTAATGTTGGAACAATCAATATTTCATCAGCAGGCAAAGTAAAAACTTTATTTGATACCGAGCAAGTAGTATCCACAAATACTGAAACAGGTTTTTCAGAAAGAGTTAAAACAGATGATGAGAAAAAAGAGTTGGTAGATGTTTCTAATGATTTAATTGAAGCAAGCTCTATTGATGAAAATGTAATCCAAAAAAATTTAGAACAAAAATTATTAAATGGTAGTCTTTTAGATGCTAATGGTGATGGAGTAATTGATGCATCTGACATTGATGTAATTAAAGAAGGTATCAAAATTGAAAAACAACAAAAATTAGATTTTATTGTTGATAATTCTACTGGTGAAAATACAGAATTTTTATCACAAGTTTTAAATAAATCTGATGAAGCAAGCATTGGTCAATCAATGGATAAGATTTTTGAAATCAATAATGATCTAGTTGCCAGTGTAATAACAAATTTAGCTAACGAAGATAATGCCTTTCTTACTACTTCTAACTCGGAAGCTAATAATGCTATTAAAGAAAAAATATACACTCAAATGTTAAGTGACGTTGATGGTAATAATAACAATATAGCATTAATTGGTAATATAATTTCAAAGTCTGACGGTGCTACAGTTGAAAGAATGATAAATTTTGTTGAAACATCAGATGCAAATAATGAAGGTGCAAATCTTTCGTTGAAAGTTTTATCTTCTGTTGCAGATGCCAGATCTTTAAATGATGTAGATTTTGGATTTGAAGGACAAGCAGAAGTTAATAGATTGATGGAAAAAGCTGTATTTAGTGCAGCTAATAGTGAAGATGGTGCAATATTCTTAGCAAATATAATGACGAAAGGAAACGAAGAAAGTAGGGGCATGATGATGAACACTATCGGACAGGTAGGTGAAACATTCGCAGACTCAACTCTTGCATTAGAAGTTTTATCATCGATGGCAGACACAGCATCATTTGATGATATGAATTTTGAAGGAGAAGGAAAAGATCAATTTGATAAAATGATGGAAAAAGCTGTATTTAGTGCAGCTAATAGTGAAGATGGTGCAATATTCTTAGCAAATATAATGACGAAAGGAAACGAAGAAAGTAGGGGCATGATGATGAACACTATCGGACAGGTAGGTGAAACATTCGCAGACTCAACTCTTGCATTAGAAGTTTTATCATCGATGGCAGACACAGCATCATTTGATGATATGAATTTTGAAGGAGAAGGAAAAGATCAATTTGATAAAATGATGGAAACAGCTGTATTTAGTGCAGCTAATAGTGAAGATGGTGCCATGATGTTAGCAAATGTAATTACTAAATCTGATGTTGATACAGCAGGTGCAATGTTAGTTAATATTGCAACAGTAGCAGCAAATGATCCATACTCAACTCTTGCAGCAGAAGTTTTATCTGAGGTTGCAACTACCGCGACAACTAACAATACATACTTTGATAGTGAACAAATGAATCAGTTTAATAATTTAGTTGATACTGTTGCATATACAAACACAGTAGTAGATGATGAAGTAGCATTAGCAGCCACTACAACAACAATAACAGACGATGCAGCAGTAACAGCAACAGACGATGCATCAGCAACAGATACGACTACTACAGACGACACTTTATATGATGCGGCTGGATTTGCTTTTGCCCCACCTTACTATCACAAGGATACTGGAACCATGTACAATAATGCTGGATTTGATAAGGATGGAAATTTTAGTACCAGTAGCTCAGGTAATTCAGGTGTAACATACGACGGCGCTGGGTTTAGTATGGACCCACCTTACTACCATAGAGATACAGGAACCATGTATAATAATGCTGGAATAGATAAATATGGAAATACTAAAAGTGGAGCATATGATGCAAATGGATTTAGTACTGTCACGCCATTCGCCCATAATGTTACAGGAACCCAGTTTGATAGTGGGGGATTACATAGAACAACAAGAACTGCTTATAATCCTGCTGGATTTGATAAAGATGGGAATGAACAAGATAATGGTCTAGATGCAAATGGATTTAGTACTGTCACGCCATTCGCCCATAATGTTACAGGAACCCAGTTTGATAGTGGGGGATTACATAGAACAACAAGAACTGCTCGTGATACACTTGGATACAATTCAGCTGGCTATAATAGTGATGGTCTTGATGCAGCCTCGAATTATAATGCAACTTATGATACGAATATATCTCCAGCATAAAATTTATGCGGATTAAAAAAAATAAGATATATCAATATATTTTTTTATTAACCCTAACACTTATGGCTATTTTTAATGGAGGTAATAATAATTTATATATTCAGTTTAATTTTATAATAATATCAATTTTTTTTCTATTTTTTGTTAAAGAAAAAAATTATCTTGCCCATATAAGAGAACTACTTTTAAAAAATAAAATACCTATTTTCTTATTTATTTTATTTATAAGTTTTTTAATATTTCAAATAATACCTTTACCAATGGAGTGGTTAAGTTTTTTTTCTCCTGAAAAATACAATTTATTAAATAAATTGGAATTTAATGAGAGTTTTAACACTATAAGTTTAAATCCAATTAATTCATATTTTAGCTTATTAAACTACTTAACATTATTTTTATCTTTAATTATTTTTAAAAGTCTCTTTTATAAAAGAAGTAATATAAGTACATTTTATTATTTTTTAGTTTTTTTAGGAGCATTTACTTCAAGCGTTGCTATATATTTTTTTTTAATAGGAAATCCAAACTTTTTGATAATAATAAATAGTGCCTCAAAAACCGCTTCAACAGGTTTTTTTGTTAATAGAACAGTATTTTCATGTTTTTTAACATTATGTTTTTTTAGTGGAATTGAATATTTAAGAACAGTTGATCGTTATAAAAATAATAATACAAATAATTTTTTTAATAAAATTTATGTTAGGCTTTTTCTTTTATTTATTACTATTGCAATAATTACATCCTTTTCAAGATTAGGAAATTTTTTATTTATTTCATTAATTATTATGTACATTTTGCAAGCTCTTTATAAAAATGATAAGAAGAATAGGTTTTTTTTGATTACATTAATATTAATTGTAATATTTGATGTATTAATTTTAGGATTTTATTTTGGTTCTGAGAAATTGTTACAAAGATATTCATTTTTGCAAACTGAAATGAATACTTACTCATTATCAGTACCAGAAGCTACTACACCCATTACACCCAATGCATCTACATACAGAGGATACTTGACTAAATTTGCATTAAGTGAGTTTAAAAAATTTATCTTTTTTGGTTATGGAGCAGGTAGTTTTGAGTATTTATTTAAAGTCAATTTTATAAATCCAACAATTAATTATGCATCACATGCGCACTCTGATTTAATTGAATTTTTTGGTGAATTTGGCTTAATTGGCTTTTCTTTAATTTTATTAAGCCTCTTATTTTCTTGCATAAAAAAATATTTTTTCTCATTCAAAAACTTTTTACTTCTTTATTTATTGCTTTTTATTCTTATTTTTGATTTCTCATTACATATACCAATAATTCAACTCTTATTTGTTTTATTAATAAGTATTAATTTCAAAAAAAGTGAAAACTCTGAATATAGTGTTAAAAACTAAATTTTAATTTGTTGTATTTGCAGAATTTGACTTCATACCTTCTTGAATAATTGGATTATAAGAACTAAATAAATCTGTTTGTGGTAAAAGTAGGGATATAACCCTATTCCATTTAACAAGCTTTGTTGGTGGTATAAAGATTATATCTTTTGGTTTAAGAATAAATTTTTTACCCAAAACTAAATTTATAGGATTGGTTATATCAATTTTAAAAATATCAATCTTTAAAAATGAATTGTAGTCTTCTCTAATTACATAAACTTTAGACGCATTAGCTGTTAAATTATTTAAACCAGCAGAAGAAATTAATTCAGTTAAAGAGTAATCTGTATTTGGAAAATAAACGCCAGGTTTTGTTACTTCACCAAAGACATGAAGTGCTTCTGAATTTCTATCAACAAATAGTACATCATCTTTTTTTAAATAAAAATTATCTTTTGCATCTATACTTTGAAAAATACTATTTATATCAATCTTATAAACTTTATTATCTCTTCTTAATAAACCTTTGTTACCATAATTTTTATCTGCTGAATTTGGATTATAATTTGCCTGAATAGCGGCATCAATTAATTTTATTGGTTTTTGATTTAGATCAATAGTAACCTGGTTTTTTACAGCACCAAGAATATATACTTTACTACTATTAAACTCTTCTATTTCAACTTGTAGGTCATAATTCTTGTAATATTTTTTTAAAACTGAAATTATTTTTTCTTTTGTTTCAATTAATGTTAAATTTAAAATATTTATCCTACCTACAAACGGTAAGTCTATATCCCCATTTGGTCCAACTATATAAGACCCATCTATATCATCAGTGTCTGTTAAATTGATTGATACTTTATCTGAAGAACCTAATGCATATTCATATTTGTAGTTATAAATATTTGAAAACTGCTTTATAGAATATTTAATTTCATTAACATTTGATTTGTTGTAATTTATTATTTGATATTCATTAAGCTTATTAATTTCAATTATATCTATCTTGATATCTTTTAATGAATAATTTTTAACAGTGTTCTTTGATGCCTTTTGTTTTTTTGGTTCTTTATTGATACCAGTTAAAGTCGTGCAACTATGTGCAAAGAACAATATAAAAAGTATCTTAATTATGTTATGCAAAATTTTCGCCTATTGATTGTATTTACTGATACATATAGCATACTAGTATAAATTTAAGGTCTTTATATTTAATATTTTAGAAATATAAATTAAAAAACTGATTATATGGACAAAAAAACATCAGAGTTATTAGAAGCATTTGATATAGCAGATCTAAGCTTTTTGTTATTAATAGCAAAAAAAAATATCAAATTCTTAGTAGCGGTATCATCATTAGTAGCAATGATTGTTTTTTTTATCTCGTTAAATTTAGAAAAACAATATTTAAGTGAGTCGACAATTGTTATAGCTCCTGATGAAAATAAAATTATAAACATCAATGAAGCTTATTCCACCATCCAAGATAGAAATAGAATAAATAACCTTATAGCTACATTAAAAAGTGATGAAGTTATTGACTTCATTGTAAAAGATGAAAAAAATCAACTTGAATTTAAATCACTTTATTCACAATTAAACAAAAATCTGTTCAGTCGAATTTTTAAAAAAAAAACTAACATTGATAAAGCTTACATAAAATCAATTCTTACAAATAACTTTAATATTAAAAACTTAAAAAGTAGTGATGTTTTGGTATTAACGTTTGTTTCTAATAATCCAAAAATATCACAATTAGCACTCAATAATATTATTAGTTCTTACCAGCGTTATGAAGTGGACAACAAAATTGCAATAACAAGTTATGCTAATACTAAAGTTAAAGAGAGGCTAAAAGAATTAAAAATTCAAATGGGTATTGCAGATAAGCAGCTAGCTCAATATAAAAAAGAACATAACCTAGTAGATACAGGTAATGTTAAAGAGCTAAAAATTAAAGAAATACAATCTATTTCTAATAATATTTTACTCTCAAAACAAGAAAAACAAAAACACGAAAATGATCTTACTGCTGTAAAAACTGCTGACGGAGATATGGATATTCTTTTATCAATTAAAGATTTAAATGGAAGAAAAGAAATTTCTAATATTAAAAATAATTTAACTGCAAACGAAAACAATATCCAATCTTTGTTATTAATTTATACAAGTGAACACCCAAAAGTTAAACAAGCTTATGATTTAAAAGGAAGTTTAGAGCTCCAATTAAAAAATATTGTAAATGATGTAATTGAAAAAAAAGTTTTTGAATTGAGTTATATAATAAATTTTATTATGTCATCGAATGAAAATTTAGAAAAAGCAAAAAATGAATTAAGAGAAACAGAAGAAAAAGAAGCTGGTATGTTAAATTTTGTAAGAGAAGTAGATAGTAGTAGAAAATTGTATGAAACTTTCCTGCAAAGACAAAAAGAAACCAATGAAGCACAAAATTTACAAATTTCAAAACTCAAGATTATTGAAAAACCATCTTTGCCAGACAAACCATTTACACCAAAACCTAAAAGGAACTTTATTATCGCTTTCATGTCATCTTTAGCATTTTTTTATGCTTTGATATTTTATCGAGAAATGAATTCAACAGTTATTAAAACCCCAGAAGCCATTGAACATTTAGGTATCCCTCAAATTGGAATTTTGCCAAAAGTTGAAAATATTAAAAAAGGTTATCATATTTTACAAAATTTTTTAGAAGACAGTGAGTCTAATTTTTCTGAGGCTATTAGATCTTCACGAACTATTATTGAAGCTAAATTTAAGAAAAATAAAAGTTATTTAATAACCTCTAGTAACCCATCTGAAGGTAAAACTAGTTTTGCTTTTAACTTAGCTTTATCACTAGAGAAAAATAACAAAGTTTTATTTGTAGAGGCAGATATTAGAAGACCATCTGTATTAAATAGTTTTTATAAGTTTGATAAGGAAATATTTGGATTGGGTGAAATTATTTCATCAAATGCAAGTTTAAAAGACACTATCTTTAGTGTACCTGGAACTAAATTAGAAATTATAACTTCAGGAGCTAAAAGATTTGATATGTCAGATATTGTTAGTAGAGAACAAATTAAAAAGTTTTTTGATGTATTAAAAGAAGAATATGATTATTTAATAATCGATTCACCACCTGTACAACCAGTATCAGATACACTTATTCTTACTCAAGCATCAGATTATAATATTTTTTTAATAAGATCGGATTCATCAAAAACTTTAGCCTTTATGTCTTCTATTAAAAAAATTCAAAATGTAGGAGCAAAAATTGACGGTATTGTTATTAATGATTTGGATACTTCAAAAGACAGCTATTATAACTATAATTACAATTACAACTACTCATCTAGCTATTATAATAAAGTATAATTAATGTTTAGATCGGAAAAAATTTTTCAACAAGATGACAATCTTTATATTGATATTTCAATTTTCTTTAAAAGTTTTTTTATTTTTTTATCTATATATATATTTTCAATACTAGAATTTTATTCAATTTTTGATTTACTTGATTATAATATTTATCTAACATCAAAGTATTTTCATATATCTATTTTTTTTTCAATTTCGTATTTAATATTTTCATTTATATTTAGATTAACAAAAAAAAGATATGTAATACATTATTTATCTTTTTTGTTAAATGACATTGTTCCATTGCTTGTTACAGTTCCATTTACTTTATATTTATTATTCCTTCTTAAAATAGATTTTAATATTGATACTAATAACTCATATCTATTAATTTTAATTATTGTTAATTTATTTATAGCCAGAAAAATTTTAAATTCTTTTTATAAACACATTATGAATAATAATAATATTCAAAGAAATATTATGTTAGTAGGATCCATTAACTCTATAGCTAAAATTTTAGAAGAAAAAAAAGATAAGATTAATATATACAAATGTTGTTTTATAAAAGATGACTATGACCACCCTGTAGAAGAGGCGAGATCGATTCTTAAAATTCCAGTTTTTACCAATGAATCAGAGATAAGAATAATTTTAGAATATCATGAACTAGGACAAATTTGGATTTTAGATAATGAAGATAAAAGTCTTGTTAATTATTTTTTAGATACGGTGATTAAATTTTCAGTAGATATAATAATCGTAAGCTTAAAAGACCAGGGTGAAAAAAATATAAAATTACTATCTGATAATTTGATTAATAATAAATATAGTTATAGCAATTATCAAACATCAAGATTTTATGGTTTAAGTTTACTTTATAAATTAATTTTTGATAAAATATTTGCTGCTTTATTTTTATTGTTGGCATCTCCTCTGCTCGTTTTGGCAATGATATTTATCTATATTGAAGATGGTTTTCCTATATTTTTTTCGGAAGAAAGTGCAGGATGGGATGGTAGAAGGTTCAATGTCCATAAATTGAGAATTCATAGAAAAGATTCGCTTAATAAAAAAATTTTAGCCAATGAAAATAATAAAAAATTACTAAGAACTGGAGGGATAGTTAATAAATTACGTCTTGATGAGATACCTCAACTTTATAATATATTAAAAGGTGACATGTCTATTGTTGGACCACGTCCCCAAATACTTAAGGATGATTTAAATTATGCAAAAGTTTTTAAACAGTTTTTAAAAAGAAATAAAGCTTCCCCAGGGTTAACTGGCTGGGCTCAAGTAAGTGGTTTTAGAGGCAAAAATCCTAGCAGCACAAATATGAAAAAGAGAATGGAGCATGACTTGTGGTATATGGATAATTGGAGCATTTGGCTAGACGTCTATATAATTTTGAAAACGTTCTACATAATTTTTACAAAACCAATAAAATAAAATTTCTAATCTTAATTAGTTGAAAATGTGTTTTACTCACGTACTTTTAATCAGATATATGTAAAAATATTGACATTTTAATAATAAAACTTAAGGTTGAATTTTTGTTGCATGTGTATTTTCTAAAAATTTATTATAAAAATGATAACTAAAAAAATAGCTCTTATAGGTTTAGGATATGTTGGATTACCGCTCGCGGTTGAATTTGGAAAAAAACGTGAAGTAATAGGTTTTGATATCAATAAGAGTAGAATTGATCTACTTAAAAAAAATATTGATCCAACTTTAGAAATATCAAAAAAAGAATTCATAGAGGCTGCTCATTTAAACTTCACATCTAATCCAAAAGATCTTAAAGACTGTAATATTTTCATCGTTACTGTACCCACTCCAATTGACAATCATAAGAGGCCAGATTTAACTGCATTAGAAAAATCCAGTGAAACAGTAGCCTCTATACTTAAAAAGGGTGATATTGTTATTTATGAATCAACAGTTTACCCAGGTGCTACTGAAGAGATATGTGTACCAATTCTTGAAAAAAAATCAGGCTTAATTTTTAATAAAGATTTTTATTGTGGATATTCACCAGAACGTATTAATCCAGGTGATAAAAAACACAGATTAGCTGATATTAAAAAAGTAACTGCAGGTTCAACACCTGAAATTGCTACAGAAATAGATGAATTATATAAAACGATAATTATTGCAGGCACACATAAAGCAGAAAGTATTAAAGTTGCAGAAGCTGCCAAGGTTATTGAAAATACACAAAGAGATTTAAATATTGCACTTATTAATGAGCTTGCTCTTATTTTTAAAAGAATGGATATTGATACAGAAGCAGTATTGAAAGCTGCAGGTACTAAGTGGAATTTTTTACCCTTTCGACCAGGTCTAGTAGGTGGACACTGTATTGGTGTTGATCCATATTACCTAACTCACAAAGCCAATGAAGTTGGTTATTATCCAGAAATGATCTTAGCAGGACGGAGATTAAATGATAATATGGGCTCTTATGTTGCAAATGAGGTATCAAAACTTATGACCAAAAAACGTATTCAGATAGCAGAAGCTAATATCCTTATCATGGGTTTAACCTTTAAAGAAAACTGTCCTGATCACCGTAACACTCGAGTTGTTGATTTAGTCAAAGAGTTTAAAAGTTTTAGTTGTAATGTAGATGTCTATGATCCGTGGGTTAATAAAAAACAAGTTGCTGAAGAATATAAAATTGAACCAATTGATAAGCCAATAAAAGATAAATATGATGCAATTATTCTTGCAGTTTCTCATGATGAATTTAAATCATTAACTGAAAGTCAAATTAGATCCTACGGTAAAAGTAGCCATGTTTTATATGATATCAAATACTTACTTAAAGAAAATGAAACAGATGGAAGACTATAAATTATTAAATATGAAAAACTTAATGGGAGGTGCTTTATGGATCCAATAATTAATAGAAAGATCAGAACGGCGATTGTGGGTTGTGGACGTATATCTAAAAATCATTTTGAGTCTTTAGAAAAGCATCAAGATAATATGGAGTTAATTTCTATTTGCGATATTCAACAAACTATTCTTTCTACACATGAAAAAAAATATAATGTTAAAGGTTATCTTGATCTAAAAGATATGCTTGAAAAAGAAGATTTAGACTTAGTTGTAATTTGTACACCTAGTGGTGTGCATGCAAATCAAACTAAAATATGTGCTAAACACAGTGTTAACGTGATGACAGAAAAGCCTATGGCTACTCGTTGGATAGATGGTGTTAGCATGGTTAAGGCTTGTGATGATGCTGGTGTAAGATTATTTGTTGTTAAACAAAATCGTAGTAATTCTACTCTTCAATTACTTAAAAGAGTAGTAAACGAAAATCGATTTGGTAAAATTCATATGGTACATTTAAATGTATTTTGGACTCGACCTCAAGAGTATTATGATCAAGCACCATGGAGAGGAACTTGGGAATTTGATGGAGGAGCTCTTATGAATCAAGCCTCTCATTATGTTGATCTATTAGATTGGCTTATCGGACCTATTGATAAAGTTCAAGCAATGATAAGCACTACTCGTGATATTGAAGTTGAAGACACTGGTGTACTTAACGTTAAGTGGCGGAATGGTACAATAGGATCAATGAGCGTTACCATGTTAACTTATCCTAAAAATTTAGAAGGTAGCATTACTATTCTCGGTGAGAAAGGCACAGTGCGTATTGGTGGTGTTGCTGTTAATGATATTCAGCATTGGGAATTTGATAAACCCAAAGATTATGACAAGACAGTTAAAGATGCTAGTTACCAAACAACATCAGTTTATGGTTTTGGTCATCCACTTTATTATAACAATGTTATTGAAGTTTTACGTGGTAATGCTGAACCTGAAACAGACGGCAGAGAAGGTTTAAAGTCGTTAGAAGTTTTAGTTGCTGCTTACCTATCAGCTAGAGATGGTAAAACTATTTCACTTCCTTTAGAACATTAATATGGACTATAAGGTTCATAAAACAGCAATAATAGATAAAGGTGCAAAAATTGGTACTGGTTCTAGAATATGGCAATGGGTGCACGTGAGTGCTGGTGCACAAATAGGATCTGATGTATCACTAGGTCAGAATGTTTTTGTCGGCAATAAAGTTATTATTGGAGACAAATGTAAAATTCAAAACAACGTCTCTGTTTATGATAATGTTTATTTAGAAGAGGGTGTTTTTTGTGGTCCCAGTATGGTTTTTACCAATGTTTATAACCCGCGTTCTTTGATTGAAAGAAAAGATGAATATCAAAATACTTTTATTAAAAAAGGAGCAACGTTAGGTGCTAATTGTACAATTGTATGTGGTATCACTGTAGGTAAGTTTGCTTTTATAGGTGCTGGTGCAGTTGTTAATAAAAACGTTCCAGACTATGCTCTTATGGTTGGTGTGCCTTCTAAACAAATTGGATGGATGAGTGAACATGGTGAAAAACTAGATTTACCAGTTCTAGGCAATGCACAAACTACCTGTAAACATACAGGTCAACAATACCAATTAAAAAATGATCAATTAATAATTGGTAATAAATAACATGAAAATAGATTTTGCTAATTTACAAATGCAGTATCAAAAATATAAAGATGATATTGATGATAATATTCAGGCTGTATTAAATAAATCCAATTATATTATGGGTGAGGAGGTTAAACAGCTTGAAACTGAATTATCAGTGTTCACAGGAACAAAACACTCAATCACCTGTTCAAATGGTACAGATGCCTTATTACTTGCATTGATGGCACTTGATATTAAACCAGGTGATGAAGTAATTACTTCACCTTTTACTTTTATATCAACGGCAGAAACTATTGCCTCAATCAAGGCCAAGCCTGTATTTGTTGATATTGAATCTGATACTTTTAATATTGATGCTAATTTAATAGAAGCTGCAATTACTGAAAAAACTAAAGTTATTATGCCAGTAAGTCTATTTGGCCAACCTGCAGATATTGACGCAATTAAAAATATAGCAAAAAAATACAATCTAAAAGTTATCATTGATGGCGCTCAAAGCTTTGGATCTATTTATAATGGTAAGATGGATAGTAATTTAGGTGACATATCAACTAGTAGTTTTTTTCCAGCAAAACCGCTTGGTTGTTATGGTGATGGCGGCGCAGTGTTTACTAATAATGATGAATATGCAGAGAAAATAAAAATGATGCGTGTTCATGGTCAAAATAAACGCTACCATCATAAATATATAGGAATGGGTGGTCGATTAGATACCATTCAAGCTGCTATCCTATTAGCTAAATTACCACATTATAAAAAAGAATTAGAAGCTCGTCAAAAGGTTGCTGAAAACTATACAGCTATATTGTCTGATAGTTTTAAAACACCAGTTATCAAACCAAAAAGGTCAAGCGCGTGGGCACAATATACTGTAAGAGTTAACAACAGAGATGATGTTCAAGCAAAGCTAAAAGATAACGGTATACCAACTGCAGTTTATTATCCAATATCTCTTCACTTACAAGAATGCTTTCAATATTTAAATTATAAAAAAAATGATTTTCCTATTTCAGAGCAAGCCTCAAAAGAAGCAATGAGTTTACCAATGAATTCTTTTCTAACAAATGATGAAATTAATTATATCTGTAGTCATTTGAAAAGTTAGTGAGTAAAATTTACTAAATATGTTAAAACGATTTAAGCCAAAATCAGAGTTTAATAGAAATATTTTAACGTTGCTGACAGGTACCACAATTGCGCAAGCTATTCCTATAGCTATAACCCCAATTCTTACAAGAATATATACACCTGAAGATTTTGGAGTGTTTACTTCTTTTCTTGCTATTACAGTTGTATTTGGATCTATCGCTAATGGAAAATATGAGGTAGCTATTATGCTTCCTAAAAAAGATGAAGACGCCATAAATATATTTGCCCTAGGGTTTATTATTTCATCTGCCATTTCATTTTTTCTTTTAGTTTTAGTATTATTATTTAATGAATACTTTGTGAATCTTTTAGGAAATGAAGAGATCGGCATATGGCTTTATTTTTTACCAATAACTGTTTTCTTAAGTGGTCTTTGGAATAATTTAAATTTTTTTAATAATAGAAAAGAAAAATACAAAGATTTAGCAAAAGCAACCATTATAAAATCAATAGTTTTAGCTACTACACAGCTTAGTATTGGATTTATAAAAAGTGGTGTAACTGGACTTATAAGTGGCCAGATACTCTCTCAAGTATTTGCGAATACAAAACTGTTATTGAATATTATACAAGATAAAGTCCTAATATCAAAAATATCTAAAACCAAAGTAAGAACAGTAGCCAAAAAATATATTAATTTTCCAAAGTTTTTATTATGGGGAGGACTTGCAAATACACTTTCTCTTAACTTGACTAATATACTTATAGCAGTTTTTTATAGCATAACTACTTTGGGTTATTATTCTATAATTCAGAGATTGCTTGGCATACCAAGCTCTATTATCGGTCAATCAATAGGTCAAGTATTTTATAAACAAGCTACAAAAGAAAAGCAACAAACAGGTAGTTCTATCAAAACTTTTAATAGAACTGTAAAAAAACTTATCATTATTGGACTTCCAACATTTACAATTTTATTTTTTATAGCAGAAGATCTTTTTGTATTTGCATTTGGAAAAGTGTGGAGAGAAGCTGGAACTTATGCACAAATAGTGATACCTTTATTTTTTATTAGATTTATTAGTTCATCAGTAAGCTCAACACTTGATACTTTTGAGAAGCAAAAAATATCATTATATCTAAACTTACTTCTTCTCGTTAGTACTACTAGTATATTGTTATATTCTAGCTTTGTAGGTTATGAATTTCAAAAATTCTTATATTTGTTTTCAACGCTATTAAGTTTAGAATATTTATTATTTTTGATATATTATAAAAAATTATCATATGGACTAAAAAAAAATTAAATTAAAATGAAAAAAATTATCAAATATATATACATCTTTATGCTAAGAATAATTTGTCCTATTTGTTATAAAACAAGAGGAACAAGTGCTCCAATAACATTAAAAACTATATTTTTTCAAAAAATACTAGGATTTAATAGAAGTGCTTATTGGCCTATGCATTTTACTAGTTACGTATCTGGTGACGTCAAAAATATTATAATTGGTGTTGGATGTGCACCGGGAATATCTCCAGGTTGTTATATTCAAGGCATTGGAAAAATTTTTATGGATGATTATACAATAGTAGCAGCAAATGTTGGAATTATAAGTTCAAATCACGAATTAGAAGATAGCAGACGACACATTGAGTCAAAAGTGACAATTGGAAAGTATTGTTGGCTTGGAATGAATAGTGTTATTTTGCCAAATGTAGAACTTGGTGATTACACTATTGTTGGGGCAGGAGCAATTGTAACCAAATCTTTTAAAGAAGGATATTGTGTTATTGCAGGTAATCCAGCAAATATAATTAAAAAGATTGATCAAAAAAAATTCAATAAATATAAAAATAAAAATGAATATTACGGATATATAAAAAAAGAAAAATTTACTGACTTTAAAAAGAAGAATTTAGATATTTAACTCTCTAATGTTTATAAAAACAATTATAAATTATGTAAATTCAAGATTATATACCAAGTATACAGTTATATTATTTAACTTACAAAATTATAAAAATCAATGATGCGCTTTAATCAGTTTAAAGAGCGATCAAATGCATATAGAGGTAATTTCACACTTCTTTGGCATAATAATCATTTTACAAATAAGGAAGACAAAATATTTTATAAAGAATTGATTAAATGAAAATTATTACTATTCTAGGTGCTCGTCCTCAATTTATTAAAGCTGGTTCTGTAAGCCGTGAAATTTTACAACAAAGAAAATCAGGTGTGAAAATTGAAGAGGTTATTATTCATACAGGTCAGCACTATGACACTAATATGAGTGATGTATTTTTTGAAGAGATGCAAATTCCTAAACCTAATTATTTTTTGGGCATAGGAGACAAAACCCACGGTGCTATGACTGGGAATATGATAGAGAAAATTGAGGAGATCTTAATAAAAGAGAAGCCAGATTGGGTGATTGTTTATGGTGATACCAATTCAACTTTGGCAGGAGCTATTGCTGCATCTAAACTTCATATCAGAATTGCTCATGTAGAAGCAGGTTTACGCTCATTCAACATGCGTATGCCAGAAGAAATAAATCGTATACTTACAGACAGAGTAAGTAGTATTTTATTATGTCCAACTGATGCTGCTATTAAAAACTTAAAAAAAGAGGGTTTTGACGATTTTAATTGCAAAATTATAAAGTCAGGAGATGTTATGCTTGATGGAGCTATTTTTTATAAAAATCTGGCAGTAAAGCCAGTATTTAAAATAGAAAATGATTTTGTGCTTTGCACAATTCATCGACCTGAAAATACAGATAACAATATTAGGTTACAGGATATATTTGAAGCTTTAAAAACACTAGCTAAAGATAATCAAATAATATTGCCTTTACATCCAAGAACAAGAAAAATAATTAAAAAGCTAAACATAAACATGGAAAATTTAACAGTTGTAGATCCTTTAGGATATCTTGAAATGGTATGGCTTTTAGATAATTGTAAATTAGTAATAACAGATAGTGGAGGGCTTCAAAAAGAGGCATATTTTTTTAAAAAATTTTGCTTAACACTAAGAAATGAAACAGAATGGGTAGAGCTAGTTGAAAAAGATTTTAATGTTTTGGTTGGTGCAGATAAAGCGAAAATTATTAAAGCATATAAAATTGCCATAGATAAAAAAAATTTTAAAGATCAAAAAATAAATATGTATGGTAATGGCAAAGCTAGCAAGGAAGTTATTAATAGTTTAATTAACTATGAGTAAAAAGATTCTATTTATCACGTATCACTTTCCACCATATAACTGTATTGGTGCATTGAGAACGGGAAAGACTGTAAAAAAATTAACTGATTTAGGATATAGTGTAAGAGTTGTGTCAGCATCAAATCAAGTTTTGCCAAAAGACTTACCCATGGAAATTGATATTGATAAAGTTTTCTACACTGATTGGTTTGATGTCAATTGGCCAATAAATAAGCTTTTAGGAGCACAGGGTATTGCTAGTTTAAAAAATGAAGTTAGTCGTAAAAATAATATAAAGTCAAAAATTATTGAATGGTTGAAGTTACGGTATTCAAAATTTATACATGTGCCTGATCAACATATAGGATGGTACTTTAGTGCAGTTAAAAAATCATATAGTGTTATAGAGGATGGATTTACTCCAGATATAATATTTTCATCTGCAACTCCATATACCTCACACCTTGTAGCTAAAAAAGTATCAAGAAAATATAACATTCCTTGGATAGCAGAATTTCGAGATTTATGGTCAGATAACCATTATAGAAAATCTAGTTTTTTTGATAGGTGGTTAGAAAAAAGGACGATGTATAGTTCTAACGCTATGATAACTGTATCAAAACCACTGACACAGATAATGGTTACTAAATACAAACAGCCTATATACACGATACAAAGTGGCTATGATGCAGAAGATTTTAAATTCCAAATAAATGTAACAAGTTCACAAAAAATAAATATTGTGTATACAGGTTCAATTTATGAAGGAAAAAGAGACCCTTCACCATTATTTAAAGCTTTGTCATCTTGTAAAAATCTTCAAAAAAATGTTGTGTTAAACTTCTATGGCAATTCACTAAATTTTATATCGGATTTATCTAAAGAATATAATTTAGAATCGATTGTTAATATTCATGATTCAATTCCAAGATCAGAAATACTAAATATTCAAAAAAAAGCTGACATATTACTTCTTCTGACATGGAACAGCCCAAAAGAGAAAGGTATTTTAACAGGTAAGTTTTTTGAGTACATTGCAAGTGAAAACGCAATATTATCTATAGGCGCAATTAAAGACACTCCTTCAGAAATAGTGGTTAAAGATAAATTTGGCATTGCATCTAATGATCCAGAAGAAATCACTAAATTTATTAACTCTTATTACAAAGGTAAATATAATAATAATTTAATGACCAGAAATAAATATGATAGGCAAATACAAATAAATAAATTGGCAGAAATAATTGATAAGCATGCCAAATAAAAGAAATTTTTTTAGAGTAGAAACTATTCTTGGTCTGGGTCTGGGTCTTGGGTATTTGACCAGCTTAAGGTTCACTAGCGTAATAGGAGTGCCTGAGATATTGATCTTGATTTCAATCCTTTTTCTTTTCATTAAGAATAATCAGATCTTTTTTCTATATAATAGAAATTTTGAGAATTTCATAAAGATCTATTTTTTTTTTGCACTCTTTGTCCAACTTCCGGTGATGACATTAACAACTTCTATTATTACTGATTATAACTCAGATCCTATATATATTTTGTCTTTTATTATGGGGGGAATGCTCACATTTCTACTAATTAATGCTGTACAATTTCGTGAGTTTGATTTTTCAAAAGTAACACTTTTTTTCTTCTTTTCTTTTGTTATTTCAAATTTTATTACCTTTATATTTTTTCCATCATTAACAGAAAGTTATCGTTATGAAGGTGGAGCTGATAATCCAAATCAATTGATGTTTTATGCATCTAGTCTTACGTTGTTATTATTAATTTATCATAAAAAACTTTCAATAATTGGAATACCAATAGTTATTTGGATTGTATTACAAACAAAAAGTGATGCTTATTTTTTAACTCTTTATATGACCATTCTTTTTTACTTTTTATTTATTTTATTTTTTCACTCAAAACATAAATTTTCAATAAGAGTTATCTTTTTCTTGATTAGTTTTATTATATTGTCTTTTATAGTTATAAATATATATGCTGATGAACTTTTGGAGATATGGTTTATAGCTGATCAGGGAAATGCAAGATTACCTTTGTTAATAAATGGTCTTGAGGTAGTCAAATCATCCCCTATTGTGGGCTGGGGTGCTGGTAGTTTTTCAGGCTATTTACCATTTGGAAAAGCAGAGGCACACTCAACACCAATTGATCTTGCGATGCAATTAGGATTGATATTTCCAATTATATTATATTGCATAATGTTTGTAGCCATGTTTAAAAGATTAAAGGAAAAAGAATATCTTGTGGCTGCTTTTATCCTGGGATTTATTGCTTCAGGATTTTTTCATTATACAGCAAGGCATTTTACTTTTTGGGTGGAGTTATCTATTTTCTATAGTTATGCTTTTCATAATTATCTTAAGAATGATATACCAACAACAACATAAAATAAGCTATATAAAAAATTATAATAAAAATTAATTAAATAGTTATGTGTGGAATAACAGGCTTTATAAGTACTCAAGTATCAAATCCCAAAGAAGTCATACATAATATGATTGGCACTTTACTCCATAGAGGTCCTGATAATACTTCGATTTGGAATGATACGAATGGAGTCAATATGGCTCATTCAAGACTTTCTATTCTTGACTTAAGTGAGTCAGGAAATCAGCCAATACTTTCTAAATCAGGTCGTTACGTAATGGTTTTTAATGGAGAGATTTATAACTACCAAGAGTTAAAAAAAAAAATTGATAGTTTAATTAGCATTCAATGGAGTGGCTCTTCTGATAGTGAAATCCTAATAGAGTTGATAGATTATTTTGGAATTAAAGAGGCATTAATTAAGACTAAGGGAATGTTTGCAATTTCTATCTGGGATGTTAAAGAGAAAAAATTAACCTTGTGTAGAGATAGATTGGGTGAAAAGCCTTTGTATTATGGATGGCAAAATAATTCATTTGTATTTGGTTCAGAGCTAAAATCATTACAAAAATTTCCTGGATTTAAGAGAGAGATTGATAAAAGCTCTCTTGCGCTTTATTTAAGATACAATTCCATTCCAGCCCCTCACTCAATTTTTAAAGATATTTATAAATTAAGCCCTGGTGGAATGATCTCTATTGGTTTGGATTTAAAAAGAAATACAGAAATATTTTATTGGTCAACAATTGATGAAGCTAATATTGCTAAACAAGAGGTCTTTTCAGGAAGTTATTTATCTGCAGTGGATACACTTCAGTCAAAATTATCAGTTGCTGTAAATTCTCAAATGCATGCAGACGTTCCACTTGGCGCCTTTTTGTCAGGAGGAGTAGATTCCTCAACTATTGCAGCTTTAATGCAGGAGCAATCTTCTAAAAAGGTAAAAACTTTTTCAATTGGTTTTGAAGATAAAAGATATAATGAGGCTGAACATGCTAAATTAGTTGCGAACCATTTAGGTACTGATCATCATGATATGTATGTATCAAGCAAAGATGCCTTAAATGTTCTGCCATTATTACCAGATATGTTTGATGAACCTTTTGCAGATTCTTCTCAAATACCAATGTATTTAGTGTCTAAAATTGCTAAAACAAAAGTAACGGTATGCCTTTCTGGTGATGGAGGTGATGAATTATTTGGTGGTTATAACAGGTATTTAGTTGCTTCAAAGCTATGGAATAAAATATCAAAAATACCTAAACCAGGTAAGAGTGTATTAGCTTACTTAATTAAATCTTTGAAACCTACTGTATGGGATAAAATTTCAGATTTATTATATAAGAATAAATATTCTAATCTTGGGTATAAGCTTCATAAAGGTGCAGATAGTTTGCAGTCTAAAAATATAGATGATCTCTATTTTAACCTTATATCAACTATAAAAAATCCTACAGAATGGCTAATAAATTCGGAGGAGCACTCAAATACTAATTATAATTTTGATCCAAAAATTTCTGGAATAGAACGGATGATGATAAGAGATTTAGTTGGATATTTGCCTACTGATATTTTGACAAAAGTAGACAGAACCAGCATGGCAGTATCTCTTGAGGCACGAACTCCATTTTTGGATAAAGAAATTGTAAAATTTGCACTCACATTACCAGAGGAATATAAAATCAAGGCAGAGGTTGGAAAATCAGTATTAAGAGATGTTTTGTACAAATATGTTCCAAAAGACATGATCGAGAGACCAAAGATGGGGTTTGGTGTTCCTTTAGCTGAATGGATGAGAGGCGAACTTAGAGTTTGGTGTGAAGATTTGTTAAATGAAAAGAAGTTAAATGATGATGGGTACTTTAACAGTAAACTAATTCGTGAAAAATGGAATGAACATTTAAAAGGTGATGTTGATTGGCATCACGAACTATGGAATGTTTTGATATTTCAGGCTTGGTTACAAAACAATAGATGAAAAAAATTATTATAGTTGCTCCTATATCTGACTCTTTAATAAATTTTAGAGGAGATCTAATTGAAGATATTAAAAATAAAGGTTGTAAAGTTATTACTGTATCACCAGCTCCTTCAGAAGAGTATTCTAATATTTTTAAACAAAAAAAAATTTCTAATATTTCTATTAATTTTAAAAGAAACAAAATGAATCCTTTAAATGATTTAATTTTGCTAGTTAAATTGTTTAAAATATTTAAAAAACAATCTCCAGATATAATTTTATCATATGCAATAAAACCAGTTATATGGAGTGGATTGGCGTCAAAATTTTGTAAAACAGATTTTTATGCTCTTATAACTGGACTTGGTTTTGCCTTTCAAGGAACTTCATTTAAAAGAAAATTGCTAACAAGGTTGGTTGTTTTTTTATATAGAGTTGCGTTAAAAAAATCTAAAGCAGTTATTTTTCAAAATAAGGATAATTTAAATCTTTTTGTTGATAAAGGTATTGTGCCAATATCAAAAACTTATCTTGTAAATGGGTCTGGTGTAGATATTGAAAAGTTTAATGTTGAGGCTTTTCCAAAAGGAAGTATCAATTTTTTATGCCTTTCTCGTTTACTTACTGAGAAGGGACTAAGAGAATATGCAGCAGCTTCTAAAATTGTAAAAAAAAAATTCCCAAGTGTTATATTTAATTTAGTGGGAGCCGAGGATACTTCCCCTGATGCAATACCTTTGGATGAAGTTAATAGATGGTCAGAGTATATTAATTATAAAGGCTTAACCATGGATGTTAGATCACATATAAAAAATTCACATGTTTATGTACTACCGTCTTATCATGAAGGTATACCGAGAAGCACGTTAGAGGCTATGTCTATGGGAAGAGCAGTTATCACAACAGATGCTACTGGCTGTAAAGAAACTGTAGAAAATGGAATCAATGGGTTTAAAGTTTCTGTTCGTTCTATCAATGAACTCGCTGAAAAAATGATCTGGTTTATTGAGCACCCAGAACAGATTGAGTTAATGGGAATTGAAAGTCGTCGTATAGCAGTAGAAAAATTTGATGTACATAAGGTCAATAAAAAAATGTTAGATATAATGAATCTACAATAGCTATTTGAATAAATAACTTTTTAAGAATGTTTAAATTGAGCTTTAATTATATTATAACAGTTGTAAATGCTTAGTATTAAAAGAGTTTTTGATTTATTTTTAGTTCTTTTAAGTCTCCCGTTGATACTTCCAATTTATTTATTATTGGCGCTATTAGTGTTAACTAAATTTAATTCTCCAATTTTATTCAAGCAATCTCGTCCAGGATTGAAAGGAAAAATATTTAATATATATAAATTTAGATCAATGACTAATGAGAGTGATAAAGAAGGAGTACTTTTATCTGATGATCTTAGACTTACTAAATTTGGAAAACTTTTAAGATCAACAAGCCTGGATGAGTTGCCTAGTTTATGGAATGTTTTAAAAGGTGAAATGAGTTTAGTGGGTCCTCGACCGTTATTGGTAGAATACTTGCCTTTGTACTCTTCAAAACAAGCTAGACGTCATGAAGTTAAACCTGGAATTACTGGCTGGGCTCAGGTTAATGGACGAAACGCAATTAGTTGGGTCGAAAAATTTGACTTAGATGTGTTGTATGTTGATAATCAATCAATTTGGTTAGATATAAAAATATTATTATTAACAATAAAAAAAGTGATTACACGTTCTGGAATAAGCCAAGATAGGCAAGTTACAATGGAAAAATTTAAAGGTAATAATGAAGAAAATTGATAGATTTAGTAATTGGAAATATCCAAAAATTGAAGAAGGCAAACCTACTAAATACAATTGGGTTGTACAAAATTTAGATGGCTTAAATTTAGGATTTAATACTGATATAGGTGCCTTTTCATATATTAATGCTAAACATAAAGTTGTAATTGAAGACGAGGTTCAGATTGGATCACATTGTTCTATTTATTCTGTATCAACTATAGATAATTCTACTGGTAAAGTAGTATTAAAAAATAATTGCCGAATAGGCAGTCATTCAACAGTTCTTCCCGGTGTATCAATTGGTAAAAACTCTATTATAGGTGCGCATAGTTTAGTTAATAAAGATATTCCAGATAATGTTGTTGCTTTTGGTGTTCCCGCAAAAATAATACGTAAATTGAATAATGATAAATACTAAATTTTCTTCTTGGCCATTATTTTCTGAAGAAGAAGCAGATGCTGTTAAAAATGTTTTATTATCCAATAAAGTTAATTATTGGACTGGAAATGAGTGTCGTGAATTTGAAAAAGAGTTTGCGGTATGGTCAAACTCTAAATATGCGATAGCTCTTGGAAATGGGACATTAGCATTGGATAGTGCATTCAAAGCTTTAGATATAGGTGTTGGTGATGAGGTTATAGTTACTGCTCGTACTTATATTGCATCCGTTACATCTATTGTAAACGCTGGTGCATCTCCTATTTTTGCAGATGTTGATTTAAATTCTCAAAATATTACACCTGAAACTATTCGATCAATGATTACAAGTAAAACTAAAGCTATTGTTTGTGTTCATTTAGCAGGTTGGCCGTGTGAAATGGATGAAATAATAGATATAGCTAATGAATTTAATTTATATGTTATTGAAGACTGCTCACAAGCACATGGTGCTAAATATAAAGGTAAGTCAGTTGGATCAATTGGAAATATTGGTTGCTGGAGTTTTTGCCAAGATAAAATTATGACCACTGGTGGTGAAGGGGGCATGGTCACTACAAATGATAAATTTTTATGGAGTAAGATGTGGTCTTATAAAGATCATGGTAAAAGCTACGAAGCTGTCTACGAAAGAAAACATCCTGATGGATTTAGATGGGTAAATGAATCGTTTGGAACTAATTGGCGTATGACAGAAATGCAAGGAGTGATTGGAAGAATACAATTAAGAAGAATGAAAAATTGGCGTACTAATCGTATTACAAATGCTAATAAAATATGGGATACAGCAAAGAAGTGTAAAGGTTTACATGTACCAAATATTCCAGATTACATACAGCATGCAGCTTATAAATGTTATGTTTTTGTTAAATCAGAGGAATTAAAAGATGGATGGGATCAAGACAAAATTATTAAAGAAATAAATTTATTAGATGTACCTTGTTATCACGGAGCTTGTCCTGAAGTTTATTTAGAAAAAGCTTTTGATAATACTGGACTTAGACCTAAAGAAAGATTAGTTAACGCAAAGAAACTTGGTGAAACCTCATTAATGTTTTTAGTTCATCCAACTTTGTCAAAAGATGAAATTAAACAAACATGCAATATAATTACCTCAACCATGAACTTAGCCACTAGATAAATATGCTTAACCAAATAATAAATCTTTCAAGATCTTATAAGCGGTTAATATTAGTATTTATAGATAGTATATTACTAATTTTTGTATTATGGGCATCTTACTCAATTCGTTTAGATCTCTGGTATTATCCAAAAGATGACACACTTAGACTGATATTAGCTGCACCAATTATTGGAATACCTATCTTTTCAAAACTTGGTTTATATAAATCTGTTATTCGTCATATCGACTTTAAATCTTTGTGGCATATATTGGTTGCTGTAACCATATATGCATTATTGTGGGGTTTATTAAGTTTTTTTGCACAAGGAGATTTTGCAGGAAAAAGAGGTTTTGTTATAGAGATTTTTCCTCGATCAGTTATCATTATTAATTGGTTATTATCTATCTTGGTAATTATAGGAATAAGAGTAGTGGCACGCTTTATATTAAGTGAACATGTTAAATTTTCATTTTTTAACAACAAATCTAAAATAAATTTAGATAATTTAAATGATGATAAAAGCAAAGTATTAATTTATGGAGCGGGCAGTGCTGGAGTTCAGCTAGCTTCCGCACTTAGTACTTCAAGTGAACTTGTTCCAGTTGGGTTTATTGATGATAATAAAGACCTGGAAGGAAACAATATTAGCGGCTTAAATGTTCACTCTGTGAATAATATTGAGGATTTAATTAATAAACTTAATGTAGATGAGGTATTAATTGCAATGCCAAGTGCTTCTCGTGCAGATAGATTTAATATTATAGATAAATTAGAGCGATATCCTGTAATGGTAAGAACCCTTCCTGGTTTAACAGAAATAGCGCAAGGTAAAGTAAAGATTGATGATTTACTTCAAGTAAGTATCAAAGATTTGCTTGGACGTAAGTCGGTAGAGCCTAATGAAATGTTATTAGGAAAAAACATTACCAACAAAACAGTTGTTGTAACAGGTGCGGGTGGCTCAATTGGTTCGGAGTTGTGTAGACAAATTGTATTTTTAAAACCTAAGGCATTAATTTTATTTGAGATAAATGAGTTAGCACTTTACTCGATTGATAAAGAATTAACTAATCTCAATATAAATTTATTTAAAATCTATCCAATTCTTGGAAGCGTTAATAATAAAGAACGACTTAAAAATATGTTTGAACATTTTGACGTAGACACAGTTTATCATGCCGCAGCATATAAACATGTTCCAATGGTAGAACTTAATAATACAGAAGGAGTTGATAATAATATTTTTGGCACACATAATTGTGTATTAGCTTCAATTGACGCTGGAGTAAAAAATTTTGTATTAGTATCAACAGATAAAGCAGTGAGACCCACAAATATTATGGGAACAACTAAACGAGTAGCAGAACTAATATTGCAAGCTTTTGCTGTAAGTCAAAACAAGACTACATTTTGCATGGTACGTTTTGGTAATGTTCTTGGCTCAAGTGGCTCTGTTATACCTTTGTTTAAAAAACAGATTATAGAGGGTGGACCTGTAACTGTGACTGATAAAAATATTATTCGTTATTTTATGACCGTAACGGAGGCAGTTGAATTAACAATTCAAGCTGGAGCTATGGGTACTGGAGGAGATGTTTTTGTATTAGATATGGGTAAGCCAGTAAAAATTAAAGAATTAGCAGAAAAACTAATTCGCCTAAGTGGACTTAATGTAAAAGATGAAAATCACCCAGAAGGAGATGTAGAAATTAAATATACAGGTTTACGACCTGGAGAAAAATTATACGAAGAATTGTTGATAGGTGATAATGTCAGTGAAACAGAAAATCCGCTTATCATGAGAGCAAAAGAAGATATGTATAGCTTAGATGAACTAAAGAAACTTTTAGATGAGTTGCGTATTTCTAATGATAATTCTGATTATGAGAACACCAGAAATATTTTAAAAAAAATTGTACCTGGATTTAATCCTGAGGGAGAGATAAGGGATATCCTTTATTTACCTAAAAATTATACTAAGTCATCTAATATTAGTTAGAAGATACAACCATTACTTGAATAAAACGAATCATGGATTATAAATATATATATAGTGATTCGATTAATATGAAAATTTATTCAATAAAAGAGATTGTAGAAGCTACCAATAGTTTTTTGAAACCTAAATCTGAAAACACTGTTAAAGATAAAAATTTAACAAAACAGATAAAACTAACTAATGAAAATCAAGTTAAAACAAAAAATACAAAAAAAACTAACTCTAAAGAAGATGAAAAAATTCAAATTAAAGATACCATTCAACCTATAAAAATAAAATTATCACTTTCAAATAAAAAAAAAGAAGCTCCCGTAATCAATAAAATTAAATTTGAACCCAAGGTCAAAGATATTATTGTAAATGAACTGTATATTCTTTTAAAAAAAAAAATTAGGAAAAGTACATTAAAAATAATTATTGATGAGCAAATAGAAATAAAGAATCTTAAAAGAGAAATTACTTTTTTAAAAGTTAATGAGAAAAAATTAATAAATAATTATAAATCATTAAAAATTGATTATAACGAAATAACAAAAAATTATGAGAAAATAATAAATGATAAAAAAGTTTTAGAAGAAAATCTTAATCTAACAACCAATCAAAAAAATAAATTAATTGCTAAGAATGATGAGATAGAAAATAATAATGAAACATTAAAAGTAAATCTAAATCAAATTAGTGATCAAAAAAATGAATTAGCGTCATTAAATAATGAATTAAAAAATAACAACGAAACATTAAAAACAAACCTAAATCAAACTAGTGATCAAAAAGCTAAATTAGCTGCTGAGAATGATGAGTTAAAAATCGATAAAAATGAACTTCAAGAAAGTATAATAGAGATAGGTCAATTAAATAAAGAATTAATTCTTAGAAATAATGAACTTTTAACTAATAATGAAAAATTAGTTGCATTAAATAATGAGTTGGAAAAAAATAACAGAATATTAAAAAATAGCTTAGATGAAATGGCTAACCAAAAAGCTAATTTAGCTTCATTAAATAATGAGTTAGAAAATAATAATGGAATATTAAAAAATAAACTAAACCAAATTAATGATCAAAAAAATAATCTAATTATTAAAAGTAATGAATTAGAGAAAAACATCAAAACATTAAGAAACAATTTAGAAGAAGCCAACAATCAAAAAGAATTACTAAACGAAGAAAATAATGAATTAAACATAACTAAAAAAGAAGTAGTATCAAATTTAGAAAAATTTAAAGAAAAAAATAAATCTTATGAAATCAATAATGCTGAACTTAAAGAAGACTTTTCTAAATATATAATTAATTCCAAAAAAAATCAGGGAAAAATAGATTTAGTTGAAGAAACTAACCTCTTAGAATTAAAAGAAGTAAATGAAAAGCTAAAATTCTACCAAGATGAAAATGTTAGGCTATCAAGTGAATTAGTATCTGTTCAGAAAAAAAATGAAAATATAAAGGTCAACTTAAATGATATTGAAAAAGAAAAAGAAAAAATATCTAGTACAATTAAGGAACTAAGTAAATCAATTGAAGAAAAAACAAATGTATTTTCAACAGAATTTATTAGAGAAAATAACCAAAAAAATGAAGGAAAAATTGATAAATTAGATAATAAAGAAAAAAAAAATATTGAGGAAGTAGTTAATAGAATTTTTTCTAAAATTTAGTCTTGGAAGAAATTTCTGAACATTTAATAACTTATTAAATATTTATAGTGTATTATAGTAAATATTTATAACTTATGAGAATATTTATAACTGGATCGTCAGGTTTTATTGGATTTCACCTATCAAAAAAACTTTTAGATAGTGGACATAGTGTTCACGGATTTGACTCGATGAATAATTATTATGATGTCAAATTAAAAAAGGCTAGATACAAAATTTTAAAAAAATATAATAAATTTTCATTTACAAAAAATAATCTAGAAAATCAAAAAGTTCTTAGCAATACAATTCTAAAATTTAAACCAAAAATAATAATACACTTAGCAGCTCAAGCAGGCGTCAGATATAGCATTGAAAAACCAAGAGTTTATTTAGACTCTAATATCACAGGAACTTATAATATTATTGAACTTGCAAAAAAAGTTAATGTTAAGCATTTATTAATTGCGTCCAGCTCATCTGTTTACGGAGCAAATAAAAAATTACCCTTTAAAGAAATTGATAAAACTGAAACACAGTTAAGTATTTATGCGGCAACAAAAAAATCAACTGAAAGTATAGCTCACTCATACTCACATATATGGAAAATTCCAATTACAATATTAAGATTTTTTACAGTTTATGGGCCTTGGGGTAGACCTGATATGGCTTTATTTAAATTTACAAAAGGAATAATTAACAATAAAAAAATTGATATTTATAATAATGGTAAAATGTATCGTGACTTTACTTACGTTGATGATATCGTGAAGGGTATTGATGCATTAATAAATAAAGCACCTAATTTAAAGCAACTAGGAAAAATTAGAAATGATAGCTTATCTCCTGTTGCACCATTTAGAATTTTAAACATTGGAAATACTAAAAAAGTTTATCTTCTAGATTTTATTAATGTACTAGAAAAAGAACTTGGAAGAAAGGCTATAAAAAACTATATGCCAATGCAAAAAGGAGATGTTAAAATGACTGTTTCAGACACCACTCTGCTTAAAAAACTTACAGGATATAATCCTAAAACAAATTATAAAATAGGGATTAAAAAATTTTTAAAGTGGTATTTACTTTATTACAAACTGAATAATAAAAATTAAATTTATGGATATTTTTTTACCAATTGCAGAAGTCTCGGTAAATATAATAGCTATTTTTGCTTTAAGTGGAGTGGTTGGTATCCTCTCAGGATTATTTGGGGTCGGTGGTGGTTTTTTAATGACACCCTTTTTAATTTTTTTAGGCGTTCCGCCAACTTATGCCGTTGCGAATGAAGCTAATAATATCCTAGCAACATCAGTTTCAGGTTCAACAACACATTATTTAAAAAATACACTCGATTATAAAATGGGTTTGATGATTGTTGTCGGTGGATCAATTGGAACTTTACTTGGGATTTGGACTTTTACTTATTTTAAAGGTATTGGAAAAATTGATATCGTTATTTCATTAGCTTATATGTATATTTTAGCCATTATTGGTACTGCAATGTTAATTGAGGGTTTAGGTGAAATAGATAAAGCCAGAAAAAAAATTATAACAAAAAAAAAATTACACGTTCATTATTGGATACACGGACTTCCTTTAAGAATGCGTTTTTCAAAATCAAAATTATATGAAAGTGCCTTTACACCAATCATTATTGGATTAATGGTAGGCTTTATTGCTGCAATTATGGGAATTGGGGGTGCGTTTATTTTAGTTCCGGCAATGATTTATATTATTGGTATGCCTACAAAATTAATTCCTGGTACATCTTTATTTG
>Ga0208770_1000347_pt1 | contig 31253 bp, 40 predicted proteins | sample AntAceMetag02UK9_FD_184771 | JGI IMG/M metagenome (GOLD analysis project Ga0208770, IMG submission 184771) | Saline lake microbial communities from Ace Lake, Antarctica - Antarctic Ace Lake Metagenome 02UK9 (SPAdes) (version 2) | ecosystem: Environmental > Aquatic > Non-marine Saline and... | reverse complement strand
ATCGCCTGATTGTTAGACGCGTCAACCTCAGCCTGAGTAGGCTCATAAGCAATACTATCCGCAGCAATTCGCGCTGCTTCAATTCGCGCTGCTTCAACACGTTCAGCCTCAATGCGCTCGTCCTCAATGCGCGATGTTTCAGCAACACGATACTCCTCAGCAACACGAGCCTCCTCAGCCAACCTAGCAGCTTCAATAGCAGGGTCAGGAACATAAACTTCAGGAACAACATCAACAACAGGAGCTACATAAGGATCGTAATCGTCAGCCTCAGCCGCTTCCACAAAATCATTGCCACTTGCAGTCGTCGTGTAATCAACAGGCTCTGCATACTCAGAATCCGTTAAATTAACGCCCCCAGCAGCGTCAATAGCCGCATTTAACTCATCATACGTAGGCGTGTAATCCTCATCGTCGTCGTCAAAATTGTACGGATCATTAAAACCCGTGGTAGGAATCTCGTCGTAAGTGCTGCCTTCATAACCGCCAGTGCCAGCAGTAGACGTGCCAGTGCCAACAGAAACAATAGGGTCAATGTAATCAGCAAAATCAGAAGAACTAACACCAGACGTTTGCTGCGCTACCTGCTCTGGCGTCAAACCACTTACAGATAAACCAAGACTCGTATCACCAGTAGGATCATAAGCAGTGTAAACCCCGTCATCAACATCAACACCTAAACCGCCAGATGTAATAAAACCATCAGACGTGCTACTGCCATACGGATCAGCATCAACCGCCGCACTCTGCGCCGCAAAAGTATCCTGAAAATCGTTATCATTGTCACTATCACCACCAGAAGGAGGCGTGTAAGTGCTCGTAGGGGGCATGAACGAACTAATATCACCCGAATCAGCCGCCGCAGTGAAGTCATCCGCAAAATCATTCGTGCCGCCGCCAGAAGAACCACTGCCAGTATATCCATCAGCAGTCTCAGCCTTAACTATTTTGCCGCCAATATTAACCGTAGCGCCAACACCCTCAGCGTTAATTGCATCATAGTAATTGTCATATACAGGGACTGCTGGAGCGGCAGGAGGTCTAGGCGTAGAGCCACCGCCGCCGCCGCCGCCTCCACCGCCGCCTCCACCACCGCCGCCACCGCCACCGCCACCGCCGCCGTCATCTTCACCTCGAACCATTTTGGACATGAAGTCAAATTTAAACAGCATTAGCAAACCCTCGCATATCGACCAAAACGATCCCCGCGACGAGAAATACCAACCCCACAGTCAGGGTACAAGTCGCTCAAATAAGATCGAATATCTTTAGCCATAAAATAAACATCCTTACGCCCATTCGGCGCTATCATGTCCATGATTACCAGATGGTCACTAGAATTGCGACCAAAAACCTCAACACCACTGTAGTCGCCGCTCTTAACCTCGCCATCCGTAAGCCAAGCCCAAGTCACAAAACCAACGCACTTACCGTCACGATAAGAAAAACGAATCTTCTTACTCTTAATCGCAGGAAGTAAACGCCACGCAATCGTCTCACTCCGAAAACCACTGTACGGCTTAACAGTCGTCCATAGATTCAAAGCATCGGCAAGCATCAGTACCGTCCTAAACCGCCAAATATAGGTACAACCCCGCCACTCATCATCTGAACAGGAGCACTCCCAACACTCGCATTGTCTCCAACCATACGGCCCGGACCAGCAAAACCCTGCTGAGGTGGTGCCATCCCCTGCTGTGAAGGAGGCGGCGGACGCATAGCGCCCATCGGAACACCACCCTGCTGTGCAAAACTAGCGCCCTGTGGAGGACCGCCAATAGGCTGCTGCTGTGGTGGAGGTGCCATCTGAGGAGGAGGGGCCATCATCATCTGCTGCTGCTGTTGAGCCTGCTGCTTCTGCATGAAACTACTCTTGCGATTGCGTAACGAACTCTTAAAACCAGCACGGCCCTTCGCACTCCCACCATACCCACCAGCACTAGATAACTGAGGCTGCTGTGGAGCTTGAGGTCCGCCCATCGGAGGAGGCCCCATAGGCGGCTGACCCATCATAGGTGGCTGTCCCATCGGGGGTGCCATCCCACCCATATTAGGCATCTGAGGAGAAGAACCAGATGGAGGACCCATCGGCCCACCCATAGGAGGTCCCATCGGAGTAGTCATAACAGCAGCCATCAATAAACCTCCTGAATTTCAAGCCAATCCTAGCAAGAACAAAAGATTTAATCAATAACCTCCAACAAACCATTCCGAATCATACTGCCAGCTAACGCATCACGGCTATGAAAGTAATAATTCTTCCCATTCCACTCACACATCTCCATCGCAGCACGCCGCATAAACAAACCCTCATCCTCAGAACTCTTCCTGCGCTCCTGCATAACAGGTACAACCTCGCCAGCACCCTGAGCATTAAACTCACGAACATCGCCGTAATTCAATCTATATCTAGGCATACATAATTCTCCACTTTAGATGGTAGGGTATGGGAAGATACGGGAGGCGTCAATGGGGATTTTTTTGAAAAATTTTTTGAGGGTGCCCATAAGGTCCCCAGATAGTGAAAACATTTTTCGAGGTGACTGTAGGTGGAAAACACTGTGTAGTTCTCCAGCCCGATAGACGTGGGGCCGAAAAAGGGTGCATACCCCTATAATCCCCGATTTCCCGTACAATTGTTCGGGTTGGCTAGGGTACCTTGGAAAAGCAAAAAGCCCGCACTAGGCGGGCCTCTGTGTTGTTGTGGGGTAGTGTTGACGCTATCGCGTCAACGTTTCCACACGGTTGTGCCACCATTCGAATAGATCATCTGACAACCCTGCCCAAATACTAGGGTTTCCAATGCGATGCTCTGGCAACAATGTCGCGCCTTGTGTTTGCGTCTCAAATATCGCCGGAATGCTATACGATGTGTGTGCCGTGCCGTCGCCATATGACGCGCCATTCGCTTGTTGCGTATTTGTGATTACGCCAGCGTCACCAATACGCGAACGTATCTCACTAACAGCGGCGCGGACACGTTGCTCACTACATCCGGTGGCGTCCATGATCTGTTGCGTCGTCGCGCCACCCGCGCCGCGCATCATAGTATATTGGACGCCAACGCGCGCGCCGCGACGGAATGGTTGTTCCGGTGTTGTGTGAACAATTGTTCGTGCGCCACCCTCAACACGCGCCGTGTTGGTATGGTCCACTAGGTTCAAAAGAAATTTCACCCAATTGATAATTTTGTCAGCCTCAATTGTGCCGCTTGCTTGGCGAAATTCAATTGTGCCGCGTGACCATGTTTCCAAGTTAACCGCGGTGAATTTTCCAAACGTCAATTCGCGAATGGTTGTTGCCGCGTCAACGCGTGCAAGGGATAGCGGTGAGCAATAGCGGTTGTTGGTGCGCGAACTTGGGAACATTGTGTCTACTGTTGATTGTTGGCGCGTGTAACGGTGTAGAATATCTTGAACCGCGATGAAATCCATAGGATCGGCATATGCGCCCGTGATATAACGTCCGGTTGTGGCGCGTGCTTGGATGCTATCGCCACAAAATCGGACAGCGTTTGTGCTATCGTTTAACGGCGCATTGCCGATATGGACGTGCAAACCGCATTTAGAATTAACGTCCGCGCCAACACTATCTAATGCGCGGCAAATTTTCTTGATATAGTCAAAAGCAAAATCGCAAGCGGCAAGCGGTGGCAATACGATTTCAGCGTCAACACCGGGTGTGCCGTCCGGTTTTACATCGCAACCGCGAATTTCAGCGTCATTAAATGCGCTTTTGATTGCCATTAAACTTGCGCCGCTTGTTTCGATTTCTATTCCAAAAGTATAAGTCATTGTTTTCATTACCTTTTTGCTAGATTGTAGGGCAAAGCTGTCGCCCTATACCTATTCTTAACCCATATTATCCCATAAAACAAGGGGAAATGTGGGATAAGGCGAACAATTGTTCCGGATAGTATTTCAGGCGCGGCGCGGCGCTATTCAATCGGCACAAAAAAACGCGCGACATTTAGAAGGAATGCGCGCGCGATCATGTATGTATGTATGTATATATGTATGTATGTATATATTTATGTATATATATAACCCCGAACCCCGAACCCCGAAGCCCGAACCCGAAAGCCCGAACCCCGAATCCCGATTAATTAGTAATGAGTCCACCCATAGTCATCGAACCTTGACCTATAGTCCGTCCCACTCTCCCGAATCGCGATGTGATCATATCCCGATTGCTTGAGCCCATCAAACCGAACATATCCCACGACCCATGATTTTGCCTCGTCGTAATTGTCTGACTCGTGCAATGTAATCCGATCAAATTCAGTCTCACACCCCAAAACTTGATACTTCATGCTGCATCCTCCTGCTCTAAAACTTCCATTGCGTGCTCAAGTGCTTCCTGATCGCTATCAATCCCGTAACAAGTGAAGCAATGGTAATCGACCCACTGCCCTCCGATTGGCGTTTGCAAGTTAAAGTTGCTGGTTCCGTTCCACTCAATGCGCAAGTGCTGCTCGTTGTGCTCTACTTCCCAATGTTTCATTGTTTCTCTCCTATACTGCTACGTTGCGACCACGGCGTTTGCCGTCTGGGTAGATGATAGTGACGCGAGGCTTCGCCCCTTCTTTCCAGTTTACAATCTGTTTACTGAGTTCGATTGTTTGGCGGATAGCGTCTTCCTTGGATTCGCTATTTGCGTGAGCGTGGTGGCAAGGGCCGATCTTGATTGATGTTTCGAACATTGTCTCTCTCCTGTTTACTAGAATACTCCCACATTATCCCACACCTATATAGATGTCAACAAGAAAAATTAAAAAAGATTCGCGCTATCCGGGTTAGCGCGATTCTCGGACAATTGTTCGGGTTAGCTAATCTAGCTAATCCGCCCGGAGTTCGCATCGACTCGCCCGGCAACGTGGGGATTGGGACGACCCGGAGACCCGGAACCCGAACCCGAACAATTAATCGGGTTATTATCCCCGGCGATCCCGAACCCGACCAAAAAGCCCGATTCGTAAGACCCCGAAAATAGCCCCGTACAGTAACCCGAACAAGTTTAAGCACCCCTAACCCGATTAAAACCGCTTCGGCGCTCTGGCGTGCGTTTCAGGGCCTCTCAGGCCCCGCCAAGGGCCGCGCCCACTGCGCAGCCCTCTATTCCGCCACATCTTCGCTATCGCAAGTTATGCTAATTTGTTCGGATTCTATGGGATTTTGTTCAGGTGTTACATCAATCATGCGATCTTTAGCGCGGGTCATAAATTCTTGGAGTTGTTCAACGATTTGATCACGGGTTAGGTTCTCAACGTTTTCGTGGGTAACGTGGCTACGAGCTACCATGAGTCCTGTTACTTTCAGGCGCAGTTCTTCTGCTTTAATTGCTGCTCCGAAGTTCCCTGCTTCCCATGCTTCGTCTCTGAGTCGCTGCATATCCCGAACAGATTTGGTTATTGTGACTCCGTACTTGCTTTCGAGTTCGGTTCTCATTTCTTCCATGCGTTCGCGCACGACTGGGTTATTGAGGAGTTGCACGGCTCGCACGTTTGGCGATTTGTAACCGGCTGCTCTTGCTGCTCCTGTCTGGGTCATATCTTTATGAATGTAGTTATCCAGAAACTTCTGTTGTTGTGGCTGCAATCTGCGTCCACCTTTTTCGATCTGCTCACCGACTTTTGGCATGTTTTATTCCGAACAATTTACTGGGTTATGATTTGGTATTTTGTTTAGGGTTTTTGATCTCATGGCTGACGTGTATTGCGACCCGTCTTGCGCCTGCCATTGTATCCTTGTTGCGTTACCGCCTCTCAGCTTATCCTTGTACTTGTGGACTTCGACGACAACGAAATGGGTTACGACCTTTTTCTTTCCTACTGTGATCAGATCGTAGAACATCTGGCCGACCTCTGGTTCCGAGTGCAGGTAGACCTTATACCTGCCTTTTGCGTCTCGCATGTATTTTGGAAAGTTCAACATCGTTCGACGATACCCCGACAGGCCCGACAGGTCAACACCATAACAACCCATTTCTTCCCATACTACAGATCCTCAACATCAGCCCCTTTTCATCCACATCAGAGAGGGGGCCTTTAAGCCCCTCTATATGTATATATAGAGCAGTCATCTTGACGCTAAGATGTATTTGATAACAAACAACAATCTACGTCAAAATCAACTCTTGACGCTGTTGACGTAAACCACTTAAACCGTTGATTTAATTCAACAATCTACGTCAACATCAACTACGTCAACTTTGACGCGGCTTTTTCTTGACGTAAATAATCGTTTATAATCAGTACATAATTTTTCTTACATTTTCTGCTTGACTTGCCTATATGGTATGGTTATACATGGGACATCTAGTATAAAACGGAGTATATATATCATGGATGATTGGACAACACAGGAAAAGATTGAAGCCATTGAAGAGGTGATTGCTGATAGCAACGTAGAGCTTGCTTACGCGGAGGCTGATGGCTCTAATTTGGTTTATGAAATTCGTCAAGTTTTGGCTGAATCATATCGCCAGTTAACTGCACTTAAAGCGGAGACAGTATAATGACACAGTTTGAAAGCACAGCCAAGGGCCGCATTTTACGCGATTTGAGCGGCGACCTTATGGATAGCAACCACGCGACACGGCGGATGTTTCGCTGTTGGTTGGACGGTTCTTATCTTGGCGAGGATCACTACCGCGCTAATCTGGAATTCATCAAGGGCAATAGCCATGACCGCAAGGCCATGCGTTCTTTTATCATCAACGAGTTCTGTAAGTATTCGGCTCACGATGCGCAATGTTCTGCGGGTTACGCGCAAAATGTTATCGCCAAGGCTTTCCCTATCGAGGCTCTTGCGCTTCTCAATGACGCCTTGATTGACGAGGCTATTGAGTTTGGCGCAGAGCAAGCGGAGGCTGCGTAATGTTATATATGGCATATGGAATGAACACGAACAGGGACGCAATGAAAGTACGTTGCCCGAAGGCCAAGGCGTTGGGCGGGTTTTACCTGCCCGACACACGGTTGGTTTTTCGCGGTGTTGCTGACATTATGCCCGACGAGAACACGATCTGCCCTGTTGTGCTGTGGGAGATCACCGATGATTGCCTGCGTGCGTTGGATCGGCTTGAAGGTTATCCGACATTATACGGGCGGCGCAAGATGAACGGCGATTGGATCACTTACGAGATGAACGACAAAAGCCGAACAAGTCCGCCTAATGGTGGCTATTACAAGATGATTGATGATGGCTACAATGATTTTGGCTTGGACGATTACTGGCTGCGGCGTGCTTTAGCCGATGCTGAGGAGGAAGCAGCATGAAAATACCAAAAGAATTACAGTATGAAGGGGATTGGCCTTGGGTGACGTTTAAAAATACTTCAAAGCAGGGACTAGCTGTAAGCAAAGATGTTGGAGGGCTGACATTGGTTGCAACATGGGTAAGAACGGACAGTTTTACCAAGGAAACCGCGTGATGGATTGGGGAGATTGGGAGGATTGGTTAATTCACGGCGTTAGTTTTGCGCTTGTGGTGTTTTGGATTGCTGGCGTTTGTGCTGGCTGGTTTTAGGAGAATGACTATGGAGAAAAGAAGTTATAAGGCTTGGAGTGAGTACGACGACATTACGTTGGTTGATTTTCGTGACAAGGGTGTTGCCATTCGCATTATTGCGGGTGTTATGCAGCGCACGGAATCGTCGATCCACAACCGCATTGCATTTTTGAAGGTGGGTACTAAGAAGAAGATTAAGTTGCATTTGGAACCCGAACAGAAATTCCTTGATAAGTATATTAAGTGGGTTGATCGGATGGTATTTAGGCGCTAGGATTTAGGTGCGGACTGGGGAGTTCGCGGCCTCTTACTTGAGGGTTTTTTACTTTGAATTGAATCAGAATTAGGGCGGTTTTTCCGCCCTTTTTCGTGTTTGGAACCCGAACAAGTGTTTGACTTGACCCGCGCGATTTTGCGGGGTATTTTGATTTTGCAGCGGTTAGTCCTCAACCTGTACCGCCTGCACTGCTCGAACATCAACTCCCCCGCTTGGCTAGGTTTCGCACTGCAACGGCGGGGGTTTTTTTATGCGTTGTGGTTTTGGTGATCACGTAACCATACCAATCATCGTATGTCTAAGAATCCCGTTTCTTGTAACATACATGGTTTTGGGCGAGTTTCCCCCGATGACAAAACGGATTTAAATCCCGATTATAATCCGCCCCGAACATAATATTTCTTATTTAGTCCTTGACCCCCGACATAAGATTTGTTATGCAGGGTTATCTAGTAAACAATGGAGAGTTATCATGGGCTTAGATATGTATTTAACGGGCGACAAGTTCACGCCTACGCATGACAATAAGCACAAGCGTGCTTTAGTTGACGGCTACGAGGTTGAGAGCCAACGGCTTGCATTAGGCTACTGGAGCAAGAATTGGGCGTTGCACGATTTCATCTCAGAGAAGTACGGCGATGGCGAGAGCAAGGTTGAGCTTAAAGACGAGGAGTTGCTTGAGATTGCGGACGCTGTTGAGCAGGGGTTGCTGGTTGACCCCAATGACGGCGGTGACATGCCGCATTATCAGGAGGTTTATGCGTATCACAGAGAACCCGAACAGGTTGCTAATACGGTGAAGATTTTCCGAGATGCTCATGACTGGGTTAGTCGCAATGATGGTTTTTGGCGTGACGTTACATATCAAGGGAGTTGGTGAATATGGCGTTAGAGAATCATCTGATTGATGAAGTAAGCCATACAAAAAACAAGGAGGGGTTGATCATAAGTTATTCATCATACCTTGTCTCTAATCAGCGTGGCGTAAGTCAGTTTTTTGAGGGTAAGAAGATTTGGTATTTGTCTCAGCAGGCCAAAAGGATTGGAATTATAACGCGAAAAGATTTCTTGAGCACAATGCAGATTTATTCTGAGGGTGACACTTACCATTACATTTATTCTTTTATGGGTAAGGATGGGAAATTTTTATACATTGGTCAGACGCAAGACTTTGATGTGAGGATGAGGCAGCACAAAAGAAAACACTGGTGGGGATCAGTTTTAGAAATACGGTTGGAGCGTTCTTCATCTAGGAAGGTTGCCATTAAAAGGGAGAAAGACCTTATCCAAAAACTCCGTCCTAAGCACAATAAGGAGTTTTTGAGCAACCCGAAAAAGCTGAAGAACGGGGATGTTCCCCCAGTTGTTAACGTAAAAATCGACTTAGAGAGGATTAGTGATGAGTAAGATTGGAAATTATGTGGTTGAGATGCAGGAGATGGTAAGCACCCGACCCTGTCCATATTGCAATGGTGATGGGCAGGTAGAGGTTGCTTTAGCTCCCGATTGCTTCCGCGAGGATGATTGCGAGAACTGCAACGGTTCTGGAGAAATTGTATTGGAGGATGAAGATGAGTGAGCGTGATATGGAACGTATGTTGGACGAGGTTTTTGAAAAAGTATTCGGGAGTAAATGGTAATGGAGAAACCGACTTTTCGTTACTTGCTTGACCGCTTGGGCGATGTGAAGACGCAATCTGATCTTGAGGATGTTAAGTATGAGATTGAGGGGTTTTTGCCCCTTGATCGCTTTGAGGAAACTCAGGATTTTGACGTTAACTCTGCAATTTTTAAGGTGAAGCGTGACTACGTTGAGCGTGCTTTGGTGAAGTCCGACACGTTATACGAGGCTTCGGACTTGCTTGGCTTAAAGAGTTATCAGGTTTTAGTTAACTGGATGAAGAAGCTAGGGATTAAGAAATGATCTTCTGGCATTTACTTGTGTTGACCTACACTGTTGAGGAGCACACGTTTGAGGCGATGATTGCGTTTAAAGACCAGTTAAGTTGCGCTGCGGCTATGGATAAGATTTATCCTGTGATTTATTCGGAATATCGTGATAGCATGGCGCAATGTATTAAGACTGAAGATGCGTCTGGTTATACGGTTAGGCCAAAACCGCGTCCGAAAGGTTTATAATGAGTTTAACTCCTGAGCGTGTGGAGAAAATTATTTCGGGTGTCTTGCAAGAGATACCCGATGACGACCTTTCTTTGTCTGACATGCGAAATTTAGTTGTCGAACTTTTATTCGGGTTAGGTTTGAATCCGAGAGATATGCCGTTATTTTTGATAATCTTGGTTGATGCGTATATGGGTGAGCGAATAGTTGATCAAATAAAGAAAGGGTGATATAACCCGAATAAGTTAAGTTTGGAGAGATGAAATGGCTACACCCTCACCTTTTGCCACCAGTTTTAGGCAAGACCTTTCTCCGATGCAGGGAAACCCTCAGTTTATGGGTGGGCTTGGCTCCATGCTTCAGCAGTACCGAGCGCAATTGGGCGGTGGACAGCCTCAGCCTCAGCCCGCACAGTCTCAACCCCAGCCCGCGATGAATCAAATGGGTGGAGCAAACGCTCTACGGGAAGGTTTTCGCGCAAGAATACCAGAGCAGTATCAAATACCAGAAATGCCGTCTGCGAATATCTCAATAGCGCAACAACAACCACGATCACGACCCACGACGTTTGGCCCAGAAAGTTTTGGGACATTTGCTCAGCGGTTAGAACCCGCAAACCCATTCGCAAACAACGAGCAGTACAATGCGATGATGGAATATCAGAAGTCCATGCAGCCTCAGCAAGAGCAGATGGACCGCATGAATGAGTTGCGCACGGCTTTTGAGGGCACTGGCGGCTATAAGGATTACCGCATTAGCCAGATGGAGCAGCAGTTACAGCAGCGGCAACAGAACCCTCGGATGGGCATGGGCCTTGGTGGTATGCGCCCGACAGGTATGAATATGTTCGGCGGAATGCCTAGACCGCAGCAGAATGTGTATGGCGGTCAGCGAGGCTTTGGAGGCAACCCGAACAACTATGGTGGCGGACAGCAGGGCGGTTACGGTATGCCGCAGATGACACAGCGCAACCCTTACCAACAGGGCGGTTATGGCGGTTATGGTCAGCAGCAAGGTGGTTACGGGATGCAGGGTGGTTACGGTCAGCAGAATCAGTACCAACAGCAGCAATATCAACAGCCTCAGCAACAGTATCAAAGCCCGTACCAACAGGCACGTCCGCAACCGCAACAGTTTGGCGGCTACGGCATGGGTCAATCTTCACAAGGTGGGTATGGTGGTTACGGCGGCATGTCGAACGCTTACACGCCTCAACAATACGGTCAACAAATGGGCGGTCAACCCCAACAATTTGGTAGAATGTATTAAAGCATTTCGCTATAAGTTTGGTGTGGGTGGTTTCATCTAATAAAAATACGCTTAGTCACGGGAATGACGGTTATTTTGATTGGTTGCGTTGCTACCAGACTGCGCCAAACGACTTGAACATCAACGGCCACCCACACGATCATTCTCTTGGAAGTCCGTACCTGTTTTTCATCTGAGTAACGGATTGGTGTGACGTTCCGAATATTTCGGCTATGTCGGCCACTGTCATACCTTTGATCAGCATCTTATTTACCGATGAGGCTTTCTGACTGAGTTCTAGGAGCTTTGGCGCTCCGCCCAGCTTACCGAAGTGTCCGGTAGATGCGTATTGTGGTATTTTAAGTTTTGAGTTCATTGCTCTATCAGTTTTGTTTTGGTTTTCCCAAGCTCTTTTGTATATGTCTTGGTACTTGTTAATTTGCCATTCTTGTAATTCTTGTTTCACTATTCCACGTCCTTTTCGGCTTTTAGTTTTGTGTCAAGTATTTCTAGGAGAGCTTCGATCTCCTCCATTTGTTGCTTGACCGTATGGTTCCCCCTTTCGTCGGCCCTTTTTCTTGCCGTCATAGCGCACCGTCTAGTCCTCTCTAAAACTATAGCAATATCTACGTCCATCGTGCGTCTCCCTTCAGAATGATTGCATCGCCTACAATGCCTGTGTCGCACATCTTTGAAGCCTCTTCGTTGAAGGGTAGTCCTTTTAGAAGTCCCTCTTCGTTAACGAGCACTTGGATGTCTGGGTCAGTTGGTGATCGAACCATCTCGACTAATCCACCGACCAGTTCTTGCGCACGTTCTAATGACGGCGCTTTTGTTTCGAATACATGAATCATATCTTTTCTCCTATGTGATCTGGGATTATTACCATAGGTTCCCACCCGGCGCAAGACAAAAGTTAACAAACTACCGGGTTTTGTTAACCCGAACAACTTATCGGATTATAAATTATCTCGACCTGTCTGGCGCTCGTATTCCCCGCATGACAGTGGACCACCAGAAACGCCGAGCCACTTTTCTGTTCCGCCAGTTGACAGTGAGTATTTGCGGATAAGCCCTTGGGTCATTGCGATTTTAACTGTGTCTTTGACAGTTGTTACGCCGAGTCCTTGAATAACAATAACGCACGGCTCCTGTGGTGGAGTAAGCATTGCTGTGTTATAGACGCCATCCTCTGAACCTCCGAGGGTAACGGCGCGGCCTTCGTTTTCACGCATACGAATGTAGTCTACGATGTGAGCCACGCGATCTCTTGTTGCCTGAGACATAAGAACTGAGCGTAAATCCGCTGATCTATCCACCAGTAGGCCAGTGTCGGGATCACGAATGAAGTTACGGATGTCGCGGTTGGCTGGTCCGTTTGACTTTACGACTGCGCCATCGAACACTGCGTTACGCGAGTATTCCACGCCGAGGTCACGACAGCGTTGTTTACCTGTGCCTTCATCGACAGACCAGACTGCGAATGCAGAACGCACGCCATCAACGATAGCGGATGTACCTCGAATAAGGTTACGCGCTTGTTCCGGTGTTGTGACTGGTTCGTTGTCTTTGATCTTCGCCATGTGGTGATTGACCATGACAGTTGCGCCAGTTTCGGTTGCCATCTGAGCGAGTAGGCCCATGAAAGCAGCCCCAGCGGCAGGGTCAGCGTTTACATCTGCGTGAACGAATGATGCCATAGGGTCAATTACGATTAGTTTTAGCTCAGAAAACTCTAGCATTTGGTCATAGATGCGCGAGAACTCTTCGCCCATCAGATAGCTATTGTCGAACTTTTGCATGATTGGGAAAACGCCACCAAGGTTGGGTAGAGGCAGAACCCGCAGCTTGTGTGCATAGCTTTCTCTTGCACGTTTGGGGTCAAGGCGCGATATGCGCCTGTGCATTTCGTCCTTGTCATCTTCCGCAGTGATTAGGATTACATCTCCGTGCTCTGTAACTGTGCCACCGAACGAGCTTTGCATTGGCGTACCGGATGCGATCTTCATTGCGAGGTCTAGCGTCATCATGCCTTTACCACTGTCACCAGCGGCGGCGAATACGCATGGAACTCCAAGAGGAATTGTATCTGCGATCAGGAACTTCTGCTCTGGTGGCCTGCCAATAAAGTATTTGTTTACAATCAGGCTGTCATCAAGCAGGGAGATTGGCTTCTTGATTTTGCTTTCCTGCGACTTGATGAACTTTTCGATGTCAAAGCCTTCGTCAAGAGCGTCAGCAGCGTCCCACTTCTCTTCCTTTGTGGATGGGATTTTAAGTGTGAGAGTTGTTTTGGCTCCAGCTTCCTTGGCTCCAGCTTCGACAATGCGTGATAGTTTCTTGCCAGCGTCATCGTTGTCAGGCCATAGGATCACTTCTTTGTTGCGCAGTGGCGTGAAGTCAAACTTCTGTGCTGTGTTTTCGGAGAGCATACCCGCACCACCAATGGTACAGGTTGCTGCGTATCCTAGCTGAGTTAGAGCATCTGCGCACTTCTCGCCTTCGACCCAGATGATTTTATCTGCGCCCAAAATGTTCGGGATATTGTATAGGGGTCTAGGCTCCGGGATTCCTTGACGGCCATCCATGAATTGACGGAATTGTTTCTTTGGCTTCCCGGCGCTATCCCGAACAATTTCTCCGGTTACGTCCCGGTCAAAGTATTTGCGAACGGTAACGAGAACTACACCATCGGCGTCCGTGTAGGAATATTCATCCTCGAATGGCGTGCTGGGGCTTATAGATCGTTTTTGTTCGGGTTGTTGTGGCGCGGCTGCGGGAGGTGGAGTTGCCATGACAGAGAAGTTAACTGGATTGTTCGGCTTAACGATATTGACAGGTGGGGCAACGTAGTCTTGCGAGATGTAATCTTTGAAGTGATCAAAGGTTTCGGCAAGGGAATATCCACGGCCTTCTTTTAATATTTTAGAGATGCCACCAACACCATCGCCTGACTCGAAATCTTTACCGCTCAGAAACCAAGGACTGCTAGTGTCGATGTTTATGACCAAAGACCTTCCGGCCTCACCTCTCAGCGATCCAATGAAGAACTCCTTACCTCTTCGGACGCCTGCTGGGTATGTATCTACCAGTGCTTGCAACTGTATGCTGCGAGGAACTTCGCTTGAAATTCTCTTTGCGACCTCTCTCGCCGTCTTGCCAAAACTTAAAATATTCATTATATTGTCCCTGTCCACAACTTAACTACTAAATATGGGATGCCGCCCACCAAGCGCGTCCCATATTTTACTCTTTCCAGCATGTTTCACGAAACTCGCAAAACTTGCATAAGAAGAAATCTTTACTTTGAGCAATACGCGGTAAAATGTCATTGGCTTTTGCAGCCGTCAAGATGTTAACCGCGCGGTCACTTGCCTCTTGAGCGAGCTTTGCATTGTATGGCACCAATTCGTAATACACTTCTGAGGTGTTTTTATTTACAACCGTGAACAATGCGGGGTTTTTGCTCAGGTCCATGTAGGTCTGGTATAGCGCCAATTGCGTTGCGTAGGTCTTGTTTGCCTTCTCAACACCATGCCGAACGAATGCTTTGAACTTGCTATCGTTAGCCGACTTGCATTCCCATAGTGATGGATAGGCCATATCGACTGGGCCATCACAAACAACGCCATCAATGTGTCCTTTGATCTCGCCATCAGCGATAGAGAAACCAAACTGCTTGCCGTCCTTGTCTTCTGTGCGAAGGTCAAAACCAGCGTCTCTGAGCCACTTTGATGCGTAGTCCTCAATCTCATGCCCGAACTGGAAGATGCGCAGTGTACGGGCCGTAAAAGCCTTGTCAGGATCAATGGGTTGGTTCAGGTAGCGGTACTGTATTTTGCGAGAGCATTCATCGCCAATACTTGATGCGCCGATATACTTGCGGCGCTCGCGCTTTTCTTCTCCTGCAACAATCGCGTTATCCACTGCCTCAGTAATCTGTTCGGCAATAGGGTCTGTCCTAGAACGGGATTGAAGTAGAGGGCCAAGTGCCTGTTGACTTAAAGTAAGTGTCTTCGAGTTTTCCAATGTTTATCTCCGCTGCTAGACGTTTTGATTCTTGAATTCCAAAAATTAGGGTGTGGACTTGCTCTTCTGTAAGATCAGAAAAGCGTGTGCTCCATCCGAATATCCCTAATATATGGGCCAGTTCCTTCATTGGTTCTGGCGCTGCTTCCATGTTGCTCAATGTACTGTCTCCTCTTCTGCTGTCATTAAATCCATTACGCTGTTGACTTCATCGGGATCAATATCATCGTTCCTGAACGCTAAACTCATAACGGTTTCTCCCTTGATCATTATGTTTGCACTGCCAAAAATAATTGTTTGATCAGAGTCATGTATTTTGTCATAGAGAATTTCTCCCGCAGATTCCTGCACTTCCGCCATGTCGTTGCTGTTATTTACCCAGCAAATAACCTTAGATTCGGCGCTAGTTATTTCGCCGTCATCTTTTTCGACTATAAAGAGGTGCATTTCAAATCTTGGCATTATGTATTGCCACCTTGAAATTTAATTTGCTCGACTTTTGGCTTTGGGTTTTCCGCAATTAGTTCAGCCCCACATGAGAGATAACCACAGCCATCAATCCAATGGTCTGGGTTTTCTGGGCTAGATTTTATACGGGCCACCTTGAGCAAATTCATCATTACAGCCACGTCATGTGGTGCTATGTGCATTCCAAGGTGAATGCTCCAATATTCAGCTATGGTTGTCAGATTTGACTCCATATACCCATGTTGGGCAGCGCGGTCTTTTGTGACGTATTCTTTTGCCGTGTCGAGCACTTCACTACGTTTCATATCTTTCTCCCTGTCATCTTCTCCCAGTTGTCTGAGATCAGTCTATCAATTTGGTCACGATTAAAATAGTACCCTAAGCAACAAGCCGCTTTGTACTTCGTCCAAGAGAAGTCCATCTCGCTTACTTCCACGCCATTATTGCGCAGAAATTCCTTTTGCTTTGGCGTTGCAGCTTGGTTCAGCCAGCGTTTAGATTTGTTCGCAGCATTGCTGTCTTCGACTTCTCGCAAGAAGTCATCTGCCGCAGCCATCGCCTGTACCTTCTCACCGATTGATACAACTCTTGCGCGTCCGCTCTGGGCCTTTACGATAGCGATCCAGTATTTTCCGATATGACCTACCATAGCGAAGCCTTGAAAGCCTGTAGCCATCATTGCTGTGCCTAATCCATACGGGTCAATCCACATGAATGGGGATAGCTGCATCAGATCGTATTCTGTCATTACGAAGCTGTCTAAAACATCTTTAACTTTTTGTTCAAACTCATATTCACAGAACGGACATATGCGAGTATTTGCAGCGACTTCGCTTTCGCAGTCTGGGCATATTTTTGTTGGCCCTTCGGCATTTGGGTCTTTGGGTCTTCCATCTAGGTTTGCAGTTTCATCTAAAGCCCCGTGAGTAAGTATAGATGTGCCAAAGTCCATGACAACGCAATCGGTCTTGATGGTGTTTGGGTATATCTCAGGATCAAGAATACGCAGACCGCGCCCAATCATCTGCACCATTGTGCCTTTTTGAGAGCATGGTCGCGTTAGGATGATGCAAGACACTGGCGGAGCGTCGAACCCCTCTGTTAGCACCATGACGTTAACGATCACTTGCATGTCACCGAACTCAAGATCGTGCAGCATTGCAGCGCGTTCGTCTTTTGGAGTTTCTCCAATTACGAAATCTGCTTTGACGCCAGCGCGTAGGAAAGCCTCACAGACGTGTTCCGCGTGTAGGACTGTAGAGCAGAACACAACGGTCTTGCGATCCCCTGCCTTTTCTTTCCACTCTTCTACAATGCGTTCGTTAATGACGCGGCGATCCATAATGGCCGCAACCTCTTCCATGTCATACTCTTTGCCACGGCGTGTCACATTATCCAGTTGATCGTTAAGTCCAAGGTCAACAACGTAGGAGGTTGGGCGGACTAGAAAGCCTTCGCGGATTAAAGTTGCCAATTCAATCTGGTGCGCACAATTATTGAATACACTGCGCAAACCTTTGCCATCGCCACGGTTGGGCGTTGCGGTAAAGCCTACGATCTCAGCGTTTTCGTTATCCATGCGAACAGCGTCAATGACTTTGCGGTAGGTGTCCGCAGCCGCATGGTGGCCTTCATCGACTACAACCATGTCGAAAACAGGGCGGTCACGCAGATTGCGATCACGCGACATTGTTTGAATCATTGAGAACACAGCATCGCCGTCCCAGTGCTTGACTGTTCCGTTAACGATGCTTGTTGTGATGTAGGGGTTAACCTTTTCGAACTTAGCTTTGTTCTGTTTAACAAGCTCATCACGATGTTGAATTACAAGAATGCGTTTCCCTTTCTTGTGGCGATTGCCAACGAGAGCGGAAAGCATGATGGTTTTGCCTGCACCTGTGGGGGCGACAACGAGAGTGTTTTTGTGCTTGTCTAACGCGTTACATGCGTCAGACACAGCTACCTCTTGGTATGGTCTGAGTATCATGATTATACCTATTTGCTAGAATAGTTAAGGTGGGGGGATTAGCGGCCACGGCCCCCCGATCCGTGTTCTAGCAGGCGCGGAATGGCCCTGCCGCTAGATTACTTTTGCGCCCAAGAAGGAACTGCGCCGCTATTTTGCGCAGGAGCTTGTGGAGGAACATACGCGGAGGCAGCGGGAGTTTGCTGCATCGGGACGTTTCCTTGGGGCAAAAATTCACTATTATTAGGCGTGAGAGCGGCCATCAGTTGATTACTGTCTTTATAGCCGTTCGTGCCTTTCTTGATGCCTACCTTTGCACAAATCTCCATGCCGCTCAAGTCCATCATTCCGCTGACATTGCGGTTTTGCTGGGCCTGTGGCGTCATGTCCGCAGGATCAATGTTGCGTGCGCTTTCGACAATCGACTTCAGCGTGCGCAGACCAATCTCTTTGGCAAGAGGCATACCGCTTGGGCCAATCTTATCGCCATCGACAAAGATGCTGTGCCAGAACTTGCGGCGATCAAACTCACCACCAACGATGGTGAACTCAAGGTTCATCCATTTGGCGGCTGTGCTTGCGGAACGCTTGAACCATTGGCCTTGGCCGAACTCAGGAAGTTCGATGTCGCCCATCTGCACGAGCACAACTGCACGAGCGATTGTGCCGATAGGGATGAGGCTGAGCTCTTGGTTCTTCGGGTTTTCGTCTGCGGGTACATTATTAAAATTAAGCATTATGCTTCTCCTTCGCTAGAAGTTTGAGTTGTAGGATCGACAAATGTTAGATCATTGTCGGTTAGTGGTGAGCCGTTATTCATCTTTTCAATCAGTTTGCCAAGATGCGGCTCTTCGAGAACGTCAAGCCTGCCAGAACGGTCTTTGGCTGGATAGCCCCATTCGTTTAGAGGCTGACATACAAAGGCACGATATTGCCCATGATCACCTGTTAATACTGCCATTGTGATTACTTCGTCTACAATACCGGGCAATTCACGTCCAGTTTTAGCACCTTCGATCTGCATGTTATATTGCTTGCGACCATAATCGTCAGTGATCTCGTCCAAGATGCCGACAAAGATCACGTTCTTTGTGCGGATGTGCTGGATGTGCGTAAGCCACGACATCATCTCGCGTCCGTGCATTCCATAGACTGCGCGTGTATCAACCTTACCAGACCGCTCAGAGCGCGTCTCAGGCTGTTGTAAGCACCACTGAAAGCACAAACGTCCTGCCACGGTGATTGAGTCCACAAACAGCGTATCGTACTTGCTCCACACGTCTGAGGAATCACCGTACATTGCCGCCACATAATCGTAGTGCGACTGGCCGTATGGCTGGTCCTCAGAGAGTGACGGGTTTGCACCGCCCAAGAAGCACGCGAGGTCACGGCATTCTACCCATGTGCGAGGACGCACAACGTCGATAGGATGCCCTTCGATTGCTGTATCGCCAGCTTCCAAGTCCATGAATAGGGTGGTTGCTGGGTTTAGGGTACGAGCAAGTGTGGTTTTACCCACACCGCTTGCACCACATACGACGATCTTGTGGCCTTTCTTTTCAGCGAGGCGTTGATCGGCTGTAATGATTTGCAGAGCCATTATTCGATCTCCTCTACTTTGACTGCGCCAACTGCCACAGTGCGGCATTCTTCAAGCTCTTCCCTGATTGCAGGAGGAGCCGCTGTGAATTTGCGCTCTTCTACAGCAAACGTCAGCTTGCCATAGTGTTGCGCGTTTTCTGGCGACATATTGTTCAGCGCGTCACGCAGCTTGTCTTGATCCCATGTGACCTTCTTGCCCACAGTGACCTTGAGCCTATGGTTGCCTTCTGCGATCTGCGCAGTACCAAAGTCTTTACCATTAGCGCGTAAAACGTCTTTCGCTACTGGTAAAAATGTATCTGATAGTTGCTCTTCAACGTCTTTAAGCTCAATACGCAATTCAGAGATAACGTCCTTGAGTTCGTCTCGACGATCAAATAATTCTCGACTGTTCATGTCGATTCCTTTCCGCTTGTTACTAGAGTCCCAACTATAACCATATGGTGTGGGGTGCTGTCAAGAACTTTTTTTGGAAAGTAAAATATCAATTCCCAGACAAGCCTTCATTAACTTCTTTTTCAGCTTGAACTCAGGCGTCTCAACGCCCTTGGCATCGTCAACAATATAATGCCACGCGCCGTCCTTGTCTTCTTTGTTATAACAGAAGTCAGCAACGTAGGCGCATATCTTCTGGTCATTAACCATTAGGTTAAACCGAACCTGTAGCTCAAGGTCTTTGATCACTCCGGCGCGTTCAAGGGACTTTAGGTATAGGTACCGCTCGCCTTCCCATTTGGAATCGAACTTGATCCCTTGTATAGTTACTTTTTTATTTCCGTACTTGGGTCTTGACCCACGCAGCTTGGGATTATATACACTAGGGAAAGTCATTTATGGGAAGGAACCTCCATGCCAAACCCCGGAAAATACAAGTCCGTAGGCGTTTCGATAGACGCATATGATAAGCTGGTAGCTATTGCGGATCACGAGGATCGTGCGATTGGTCGTCAGCTTGCGCGTATGATCGAAGAAACATACGAGAACATTCAGGATCATGTCAATACCAAGGCATTATACACGGCCCCCGCAGCTTCAGGGATCGGTGGATTGGCATCCGTTATTGACGATTAGAGCAGACCTACGTTCCCTAGACCACCAAGTAATGTAGAGGCAATATATGGATTAGACTTTGCGCGTTCGCGCAGGTTCATCTGTTGCCGTACAAATTGTGGGTCTACGCTTTGCGTGATCTGAAGGTCATCAACGGACATCGGCATTGATACTTCTGGAACACTTGTTCGGGGTGCTTGAGGGGCAATGCCACGAGCCTCTTGATCTGCGAACAATGCTCTTGCACCACCTTGACGAACTGCTGTCTGACCACGGTTAGCTGCTTGCAGCCCCGCGACAAGACTTTTTCCAGCGCCAGTTGCCCTTTCTGTAAGTGAAGCACCTGACCCAGTTGCTTGAGCAAACGACTCGTTTAAAGCCTGTGACAAACTTTGCGCAGTTGCTTGTGGACTTGTGCGCCCAGCTTTCATTGCAATAGCTGCTCTTAGAGTTTGTGGGTTATTAAGCATGTAGTTTAGTGCTTTAAACCTCATGCCTTTTTTGAAGTTTACAGCAGGGTTTGTTACCATACCTGTGCGGATAGCATCAGCAGCAAGAGAGCCTGCGCCCTTCTTTCCAGTGTCGCTTAACAATACAAGCATTTCTGATAGTTCTCTAATATCATCAACCGCTTGCTTTCCAAGAACTTTGTTTAGCATGTCTGGCTTGTAAGCCTCTAACGCTTTTCGAAGTGAAGAAGCAGCGGCTTCATTAACAAAAATGTCTTCATCTACAGAACCAAGAATATCACTTATAATTGTTCGTCTTATAGTTTCTTTTGCTGCATCGTTTCCATTGAAGAACCCCATAACTCTGTCCATTTGAGAAGCAGAGGTATTGCGGCTTAAAAGAAGACTTGCAGCTTCCTCTGGAGCTATCGTTCCATCGGCTAAGTTTTTAAGAGCTTTTGTCGATAGAGCCTTATCAAGACCTATCTGAGCATCTTTTACGCTTTTTAAGGTCTGAACAATATTATCACTTGGATTTTGAGCGATAATCCGTTGCATAATTTGGTCGTCAATTTTCTTAACGCCGTTATATGAAAGTGCTTTGGATAGACTTTGAACTTCGCCCCATTGATCGCCAAACAACAGTTTGCCAGACTTTCCTAGCTTTTTGATCTTGTTGTTAAACTGCACGCCGTTAAAGGCCAAGGGATCGCCAAAGTCCTTGTTTGCTACCAGCAAAGCATCATCAAGGTAGCTTTTAGCCAAGGTTTGACGCAATTCTTCACGACTTATTTGCGATAAGGAACTATCTGCTGAGTTCAAAACGGCAGCTATTCTCTTAGGGCTATCTGTTATTCTATCGAAAAGACGACCCGCTGTTAGCTTTACGTTCTCACCAGAATCACCAAGGTTCCTAATAATTCCTAAAGTTTCTAAGTCGTTGAAGAGTTTAATTTCACCGCGATAAGAAGCGCGAGCATCCAGTAATTGACCCATTGCTTTCTTAACTGTTTTAGCGTTTTGCGCTCCACCCACGCCTGTAAGTTTAAGTCCTCCAGATTTATAGTTGCTGGGGTCCATCATGCGATCAATGTCACTCTTTAGCCCGTTCAAGAGCCTGCGAGGCGTGGTGTCCTTTATACCCAATGCAGGGTCCATCAGTGTGTCGTTAATGTTCTTGCGAAGTTCTTTTAAACCGTTGAAAGTAGTAAAGCCTTCTTTCGCGCCTACAGCGTTTAGCTGGTCTATTTGACGACCTATTTCCAAAAACTCGTCAGGAGCAACTTTGTTCGCGCCAGCGTATTGACTGTCGATAATGTCCCCAAAGCGTGTCTTCATCGCCTTTATGTCGAATATAGGCATTTCTCCGCCGACAACTTCTTTTTCCACGCCGTTTATGGTTACTCGGCCTTTAACTCCAGACAGAGTGTTATCAACATTTTGAAATTGAATCTTGCTTTGCTTCATGAACTCTTCGTAATTCTTTACAAGGGACTCTAATACAAAGTCATCTATCTCGCCGCCAGATTTAGTCGTTTTAGTGAGCATAGAAATTGTATCATCAATAGCTTTCATGTGAGCGCCTTGAGCAGCCTTTAAACCATCTTCAAGTTGTTTGGCTTTTGCAGGTACAGAGTTTCTTATTACTTCAGCCAAATCATCGACTGTAGATATTCCAGCTTCTCCAAGTAGCTTTTCTTTTTCGTTCAAAGCAAACCTGATGTTTGCCATTGCTCTTTTTTGTTCATTACCACCAATAGCGCCAGCAATTTGTGACGCCTTAGCAATACCAGCAGGCATACCAGCGGCTGCGTAGCTGGGTTGCCCCGGAACGTCTGCGTCCATAATCTTTAATGCAAGATTAGCTTGATCAGCACCTAACTCTCGTTCCACTTGGCCCATAGCACGAGCACCTGCGTTGACGCCTTTGCCAGCCGCACCGATAGCCATTTTACCAAGTTTGAAAATAGCATTACCCGCGAAATCTAAAGTACCAGCAAGTGCAGCTTCTCTTGCCACATCAATACCAACTTCGCCAAGGCTTTGTCTCTGAATGCCTAACAGGCTTTCTATGCCCTCTTCAGCAGCTTGCCCCAAGCCAGCGCCAGCGGCTGCACCAACCGCGCCTGTAACCAGCCCCGGAGCGCCAAGGACGCCACCAATAACCGCGCCTATTGTCTCAGGCGCGATTCCAGCGAGATCAGAAATATCTCGCATACTAAAACCTTCATCTTCGATGATAAGGTTCTGACCAATAGGCTCCATGCCCTGACTTAATTGACCAGCTTCGGTCAAAGCCAAGAGGCCCTTTGAGTCTTTAGTGTAGCCTTCTTCACCAACGATCTTACGCAGTATCAGTTCTTTTTCCTCAGCAGTCTCGCCAAAGGATATTTTCGCTCTCAGTCCACCAGCCGCACCAGTATCGTAATCAAAACCATCGTCTCTGTCCGATGCAGAGGCTCGTAGGTCTGAAAACGAAGGCGCACGATCCATGCCTATATTACTTTTTGGTCGCCCAAGAATATCATCGGCAGAACCTTTCCCTGAATCAAGCGCGCGCGATATTTTAAGCTCGTCAGCAGCGGAAATATCTTCTGAGCTTAATGCCCTAATTAAACGGAGTTCGTCTTGAGCGTTCACTTATAATCCTCCATTTTTCGAGGCTTTTGCCCACTAGCTATACGGCGTTGGTTAATAAGGTCAAGTTCGGCAGGACTAGGGGCATTGCTACCTTGATCCGCAGATATAGAAATTCCAAAGTTTTTCTCTAAATTACCAACAGCAGTATCTAAGTTTGTTTGAGCCTGTGAGACTGTAAAGTTATATATGTCCTCAATTTGATTTAATATCAACACAGGGTCGTTGTTAAAAAAGCTAATTTCACCCACACGTTCACTGACTAGCTTTCTGTCACCATCAGACAACGTTTTTCCTGATTCTTTAAGTATGTCAGTAGCGTTATCAATAGAAAAGTTTTTAAGTGCTTGCTTCGCTTGAGCCGTATTTGATGGCATACCACCAGCAGGAGTGTAACCTATGGCGCGGAAGAATCCTGTTACTTTATCAAGAGCCTGACCGGGGACGCTTACGCCAGCTTCGATGTTTTTAATTAGTTTTTGGAATGTGGCTTTGTCCTTGTTAATCCCCTCTTGGTATCCAACAAATCTTTCTACGACCTGACCGGAATCTTCCCCCAATTTATATTTGGAAGATGTGGCCCCACTGTAATTTGGATTGGCAGCAACACCGCTAACCACTAGCGCGGCGGGTTGATCTTCCCACTTTCCACCAACAAGTGAGACTGGCTCATACTTAGCACCCCAAGCGTCACCTAAGTCTTGACCTTCTGCGCGTTTAGCAAGAACATCCATGCGGTCAGCCGCGCTAATGAACTCATACTGAGACTCAAATTTAGGATCATTTATAAGTTTATTAAGCTCATACTTGTTCAACGGAACGAGTTGCCCTTTGTCAAATCCAGAGAACTCAGCACCCGGCTCTCCGCGCTCGTAAACCCAATATGAACCTCTGTTCATGATTTTTTCTTCGGCGGCGGCGCGAGTGGCTTTATCAGCGGATTGAGTTTGCAGAGCGTACTTACCGCCAGCAAGAGCGCCTTCACGGGCAAGGTTCTTAGCGCGTTGGAGTGCAGGCATAGCCTTGTCTCCAGCTTCACCAACAGACGTTAGCATCTTACTAACGTTAAAGCTCTTACCAGCTTTGTTCTGCATAAGAGCAAGACCAAACGCCATAAGCGCATCTTTCTTATCTACTTTGCCGTTAGTATCAATTCCTGTGGCCTCAGAAAAAGCCTTCTTGTATTCTTCAATGGTACGCTTTTCAGGTACCGCTGGCCCAGCGCCACGCGCGGACTCAAAGAAGTCATCCATAGCAGCGAGGAAGCCTTCGTCCGTCTGCTCTTGAGTAACAGCAAATTCACGATCTCCGGGCTTTTCAACTACAGTACCACGACCACCTTCAACTGTTGAAGGCATTATGTCCAATGCAGCAAGAGTAGTAGCTATATCGTCTACTTCTGCATCAACGCCCAATCCGCCAAACTCGCCTTCAGGACCACCAAAAAACATATTGGGCTGATCTGCTCCGGCCTCAATGTCTGCGAACTGTGACATTTGTTCGGCTAACGCGGCTTCTTCATCCATTTTAGCCTGACCCGCTTCGGTTGGAGAACCCAAGTAGTCAATAATCTGGCCCGGAGCCGCGAGCATTGCATCGCCAATATCTTTATTTGTCTCATATAGCCAAGATGGAATCTTTAACATTCCTTGACCAAAAGCACCAATTTGAGTGTCAGCAGGCTCCATGCCAAAAGGACCAGATGCGTTTATTCCACTGTTGTTCGGATCAGCCATGATGGACCTCTTTTATTGTGCGCCTTGGTATGTGGCGTACATGCCTACACCCTGAAGGAATGGATTAGGAGCTTGTGACGGTGTTTGAGTGTAAGCACCATACATGGAAGCAGACGGAGCACCAGTCAGATAGTTCTGAGCGTAACTATAAGGAGCAAGAACCTCTTGAGTGTAGTTAAGCTGGTTCTGACGAGTGTAATCGTTATACTGTTGATCGTACTCGCGAGACTTTCCGCCAATCCCGTACATATAGCTAAGGTCAGCAGGAGCCATTCCAGCGTAAGTTTTTCCAATGTCAGCGGACGTGCCAGCCAATGCGCCGTATCCTTTGCCAATATCAGCTTGAGCACCGCCCATCTGTCCTACCGTTGACCCAAGGCCACCTGTCAAGCGACCAGCTTCAAGGTCACGCTTCTTTTCGTCCTCTGAGGCACGAGCCTGCGCTTCTGCGCTAGAAAGCCCCATGCTGCGGTACATATCAGCCGCTTTTAACATACGGCTCTCAGCACCCTCAAACGAACTAGATTCAGCACCTAGTTGCGATCCGGCGATTCCACCAAGCGCGGTTCCAGCGGTTTGCTGACGCTTCTCGCCTGATTCGAACGCGCTCTGACGGGCATTTTCAACTGCCTGAGCAACTGAAGTCTCAAGCTGCGCTCCTGTGAGGCCACGGGCCTTACCGTCCTCATATGCTTTCATTTTGGCGCTATTGATCATTTGCTCGCTGTTCATGGTGCGTGTGGCACCTGATTCGTAAGCAGACATTCCAAGTTTGTTCATGGTTTCTGCTACAGCGTTTGACAACTGAGCACCTGTGAGGCCGCGAGATCGTGCGTCCTCGAACGCTTTGGCACGCAACTGCTCTTCAGTCTGAGAAAGGCCAGCAGAAGTGCTTGCCGCCGCTAGGCCACGCTTCGCCGCGTCTTCATACGCTTGTTGCTCAATGGTTGTACCACGAGCGCCTAGCTCACCTGTAAGGCCAGAAGCCTGCAACGCACGCTTACGAGCCGCTTCATCCGTGGACATTGCGCTTGAAAGCGCCTTGTCGTAACCCTGAGACATTAGATTTGCTACAGTGTTCTGCTTTGTTTCTTCAATCGCACGTTGTGTTTCAGCCGCTTGGACACCGGAGCGAGAACCGCCGAACGCTCCTGCGCCGATTGCTCTTGCTGAGTCAGCTTGACGTTGCTTTGCGCCTTCACGGGTAATCTTCTGCATTGCTGCGTCAACAACCTGAGACTTGTAAGGGTCCATAAAGCCTTGAGTCGCGGATGCAGGATCAAACTTTCCAAGTCCCTGCTCTGCTAATTCAAAAGCACGTCCAGTGCCGCGATCAAATGATTCACGCGCTCCAAACTCACCTTCTCCAGCTTTATTCAATGCGTCCCGCGCATCACCTAGCCCACCGCTAAGGCCATATTCGCCTTGAGCGCCACGCATCATCTGTTGTCCCTCTTTGAACAATCCTTGATCTACGCCATATGTACCAGTGCCTTTGCGCAGGGCGGCTTCGTCTACACCGTAAGTGCCTTGCGCACCTGTGATGCCTGATCGTGCGGTGTCATATGCGGTTTTGTCTACGCCGAATACATCTCTGCCGCCCTCAATTGAGGTTATAGCATCTCCATAAAGAGTGTCCGCTCTGCCTTTGGCATCAAATGCCTGAGTGCCTTGATCTGCTTTGGTTTGAGCATCTTTAAGCTCAGTGTCGTATATGTTTTTTGCGCCTACTTCACCTCTACCAGCTTCAAGATACGTCTTGGCGTCTGGAAAGTAATCGGTAAGAGCATCTGCAATGGTTGTTTCGCCAGTATCGAACGCGTCTGCTGCATCTGGCAGGTAACGAGCCTTGCCCTCTGCGTCCATAAAGTATGGGTTAGCGCGGTCCATAAACGCTTGACGCTCTTCATCTGTGTCGAACGTGTTATAAACAGCAGTCTGTAGCGGGTCTTCACCAGCTTGGACGTAATCAGGGACTTTGAATAAATCTGGATACGCTTCTGCATCCATAATTCCGCCTTGGAGGACGCCATCAGCGTCTGGCGTTCCAAATATCTGCGCCAGCAACGCTTCATCGTAGTCCTGCATGTACGCAGGGAGTTGGCGGATACTTGTACTGGTTACTGAAGAATCGCTCATTACGCTTTCCTCTCAAGGTTGTTCATCATGCCATACATTTGATTTATTCCGCTTTGAAGGTTGCCATTTCCAGCGCCTTTTACAGCGTCACGAGTCATTACAAATTCTCCGGCGGTCAACATGGCGGGTACGTCATCTTTAGTTCCAGAACCTTCACTTGGCATAATCCCGCCGTTTCTGCGAGGGTAATACGCCACGCCGCCTTGGTTTTTGTAAACAGGTACGCGTCTCTCAGGAAGTGGTCTACTCTTTAGGTTAATTGGGTTTTCACCCGCACGGCGGTTAAATCGCTCCATGTTTCCGTATGGATCAGGGTCAACTTCTTCACTGAACAAGGAATCTAGCAACTGAGAGCCAAGTCCCATTGCGATTGACTCACCAAACTTTGAGTTCAACATGCGGCCAATGGTGCTTTCTGGGTCTGTGTTAAAGAAATCTCCGATTCCCATAAGACCTTCGGCGCGTCCAGAACTTCCGTTCCTACCCGCCTTGGAGGTAAAGTCTAAAGCGCCCTCGACAGCCATATCTCCGCCTCTGGGGCCACCAGAATTTTTACCACCGCCTGTAAGTCTGGACAATATGTCTCCGCCACCTGTTCCTCGGTCTGAATCCACTCCAGACATCATATTGTCTAAGAACGGGATACCAGTTCCACGGCCTGACATAGCGCCAAGCCCACCACCGATAGCACCACCAAGCAGTGCATCACGGAGGCCAACGTCTTTGCCCTGCAACTTGCGCAAAGCCACGTTGCTAAGTGCGCCTTGAACAGATGGGTTTGAAGCGGCTTTTGTTAAAAAATTACCTATCTCAGCCCAGAAGAACTCTTTCTGACCAGTCATAGGATTCACGCTATTTTGGCCTGAGCCAACAACGTAACGGCGAGGATCAGAGCCTGCATCTTGAAACGCACGACCAAGGCCGCGAGCCACTTGAGGGTTCTGTTGCAATACTTGTTTGGGTACAACTGTCTCACCGGGGGTAAGGTGCGCCATCATCGTGTCGCCGTTTCTCCCGTAGCGTGCTGCGTTCTGCATTGTACTAACCTCGTAATTACTTATCTCAAGTTACCAAATGTTCCTGAAAAATACTAGAGCGTTGACCCAGAAATTGCCACAGGCATAGTAACCTGAACATTTGTACTTCTTTTTTCCGATCCTGTCCAACTTTGACCACAATCGGGGCAGTTACCATCCGGGTAGGACGCAATTTCTTCCGGTGTGTCTACAGCATTTTCGCAATTTATGCAATAAACTGTATCTATGCTACCAGATGGACGCCACTTAGAGCCGTTTGACATTGTAATAATTGTATCAGTCATGAGATTGTCACCGTTACTGTTCCGACAGAACCTGTCGCTTGTGATCCTTGAACGTATGGAGAATAGGGTAAAGGGACCCGCAATTGCCCACCGTGATTAAAGACGGCACCAGCTTCTAGGCCGGAGTCGTCTGTCTGCAAATTAGTAAAGACCGTAAACGTGTTGCGGCCCTCACCGGGATTTTGAATGTTTTGCATATAAACTGAGTATGAGCGCAAAACCTCAGCAAAATATTGCGGATCGTATTGATCCGGCGGTATTGGGAAGAACGGGAGTATAAGGTTGCGAGACATTAACGCCTCCCGTCAGGCCGAATGTCCACACGCGGGGAACCTAGCCTCCATGCAACACCAGTGTCTTCGCTTTCGATCCTGAACGCAAAAGACCTACCCCTAAGCCGAACAAATACCTGCTCGGTGAATTGCTCTACCGGGATACTGGCTGTTTTAGTCACTGACCGCGAGTCTGAGGCGAGGTAATTTCCGCCGGGGAAATTCCTGACCTTCAACGTCATAGTCGCTTGAGGCGTCTCGGCAGTAGAGTTACGGAAGGTTAAGTCAGGAATGAGCCTGCGCATGAACGCAAACTGGTCGCCCTCGCCCAAGTCCATTTGACTGCTTTCAATATACGATGAAATTGCACTTGCTGGGCTTGTACTTCCATCATCAAACCCAATCTCTTGCAGATACAGGTAATGATCAGGAGACGCGGCAAGTGGGTCGATGTTAACACCACGATCCAGCCAGCATGTGCGAGACATCAAGCCATAATACCAGATTTTCTGATCATAGTTGTATGTGACGTAGCTGTCGTTCTCACCGCTTGAACCGGATGGATAGAACCAAGTTACCTCAGAAAAGGCAGTGTTTAGCCCAGCAGTCACCTTCTCAAGTTGATCGTTATTGATGTTAGAGAACACATAATCACGAACTGAGCATGGGATACGTTGTACTGCACCGCCGTAAGCGTAAAACTCCTCAGCGCCCATCCAGAATACATTATCTTCGACGGCAATAGCGGCCAGTGGGCTTGCAATTGTTATATTCTCTGAGATTGAGTTAATGCCGAATGTGAATGGGGGGCCAAGGTACTGCATCGCGTGTAGAGAACTATCAGTAAATACAAGGACTTGCTGACGAGTCTCAAGGGCTGTAATGATCTTAGAACCTGAACCGATACGCAAGTCGCCTGCGGTGTTGTCCACAAGTGATTGCCATTCAAGGATGTTTTCTTGGTCGGAGAATCTAATAAGTAGAGGGTCTTGCACGCCCGGATTTAGTTCGGAGTCGCACCCAAAGGCAATAACGTGGCGGTCACGGTCAGATACCATGACTTGCTTTGCTACTGTTGGAACTTTGTTCGCTCCTGCTATAGAGGAAAGTTCGACGGCTCTTGTGGACGTTCCATTAGTTCGGTCCCAATAGAAGATGTCGCCATCACGAACATTCATAAGCAAGTCTTCGCCAAAGTTGTCATGTGACCATATACGCAAAGTCTGTCCAGATGCGGACAATGATGTCCCTGAACCCCAAGCACCACGGCTCCATGTACCAGCTCCCCAACCGTTACCAACGATTGTTGTGTCGAGGCCAGTGTTGATCTGGTATGTGCCAACGATAGAACCGCCGCCATTCCCAGAATCTGCTGAAGTTGCAAAAACATACGTTGGGTTTAGGCCAGTAGTTGTTGTAATGCTGCCAATTGTGCTCACAGTGCGAGCCTCTACTTGGTAGCTATTGTCGTTTATAATTAAAGTTATTTCGTACTCTTGGTTAAGTATGTCTGCCGTGACCGCTCCGCCAAGAGAAGCTGCCGCAGAAAATGTCACAAAGTCATCTTCCAAAGCCCCGTGATTACTGTCCGTTACGATCAATGTGGCGCAGTCTACAGCGGCACCTGACGTGTGTGTCGCAGCTATTGTGTCATTGACACCGCGCGTACATCCAATCAGATTGTTGCCGCTCAAACCACCGTATGTAATTATCTCACTGTCAATTTTAATGCGCCCAGCCGAAGGAAACCCAGAAGATGACGTTAGGGGAATCACAGAGTCAATAACGGCTACATTGGCAGAAATGGTGTTGGCGCTTGCGTCGAATGTAACCTCACCAGCCGAAGTGGTTGTACGAATCGGCGTAATGTCGTTATAACCACCGCCTTCGTTAATGTAGTATTTTAGGTGCGTACCAACGCCCAAGTAATTCGTGCCATCTAGCGCCACCCAAGGGTGAAGTGCGCGACAAGTTCCTAAAAACGTTTTGGTAGATGACTTTATCCAGCCGCCTATCTTTTCAGGATACCCAAAGCGAAACCGAACCTTGTCCATGTCAAACCAACCACCTTCGTTGCTATACGAAGTGGTTTCACGGTTGATACCGGGGCGGAATTGAAGTTTCTGTAACGGCATCAGCAATCTCCAGTTGGAGTTATTATACACAAAAGTTCGGTTTGCACCAGTGTTAGGTTTAAACCGATGAATTGTTCGAGTTATCTGATTTTTACAAATAAACCGAACAAGTTACAGCATAAGCTCAAAATGAGGACCATCAATAAACGGGCGGCGATTCTGTGAGCGGCGCTCATCAACGTAGCTATTCATAGCATCTTCCATAGTGCCCCCGTGGAACTGAGCGATATTTGAAATTGTCCATGCCGCGCCCCAGCGTATAGGAACATCTACTTCCCTAGCCGCTTCGGCC
>Ga0208770_1000345_pt1 | contig 31328 bp, 39 predicted proteins | sample AntAceMetag02UK9_FD_184771 | JGI IMG/M metagenome (GOLD analysis project Ga0208770, IMG submission 184771) | Saline lake microbial communities from Ace Lake, Antarctica - Antarctic Ace Lake Metagenome 02UK9 (SPAdes) (version 2) | ecosystem: Environmental > Aquatic > Non-marine Saline and... | reverse complement strand
ATGTACAGGTGTTTTGATAACTCCGTACTCTTTGAAACATTTAAAGGCTAGAAACTTATTTAAGAACCTAGCTAACCATGAAGGAAGATGTGCACGTGCTTCGTATACATTGCCTCCTATCTCTATGGAAGTATGGTTAAACTCTCCTTGCGAGAAAAAGCGTATTAGTCTTGAGATTATTCCTTTACCGTAGTGTACGTTGAATTTCATATTATTTTATTACTCCGTACAGCACCAAATTTCCTGATGCAATATTTCCAGTTGAGAATTCAAATTTTACTCCCTTACAGTTTGTTGTATCTCTCATCATTCCTTGGTCTTTAATAGAATAACAGCTTCCAACTCTTCCTTAGTTGGCTTTGGTGCATCTATTTTTATTTTAAGTTGCTTGTCTAACATATTAGTATTATATCATTTAGAACATTTGAAAGAAGTCTGATGTTGATGCAGTATCTGACTCCACTACATCTGACTCCACTGCTGTAAAAGTTCCATCAGAAGTAAAAGTGTGAATTGTGTTTGCACCGAATGTCGTTATTGTTCCACCAGTCGAGTCTGTAGAAACTCCATCACTACCATCTGTTGCATAAGCCACAATCACTACTCCTGACCCTCCTGCTCCACTGTTATCAATTGCTAAAGAAGTTCCACCACCACCTCCTCCAGTATTAGCTGTTCCAGCCTGTCCATCAGAACTCTGCCCAGCACCTCTACCAGCACCATCACCTCCTCCACCATCTCCTCCTGTACCACCTACAGCTGTCGATTTTCTCTCATCTGCACCTCCTCCTCCACCTCCACCAAAAACACCACTATCTCCAACAGCAGTTCCATAAGTAGCAGAAACATTTCTACCTACACCACCATCACCTCCTTTTACAGAATCGGCATTACCTCCTACTGCTCCAGCACCACCTCCTCCTCCTCCACCGTCATTACCTCCATTATTTGCTGTACCTCCCCCGTATCCATAACCATCAGCACCAGTTTGTGTTGCAGAACCACCAACAGAAGTACTTCGTCCTCCTCCACCTCCACCTGAACCTCCATTATTTCCAACAGATTGAAACTTTCCACCACCTCCACCACCAAAAGCTGTATTACCAAAAGCTGTACTGTTGCTCCCAGTATTACCCTGTGTTCTTTCCGTGCTAGACGTTATACTAGCCCCACCTAATCCTACTACTATTGTGTAATCTCCTGCTGTGACAACTTCACCAGATTTGTCGATAATACCACCACCACCACCACCACCACCGAACACATTTCCGCCTGAACCTCCTCCTGCGACTATTAATGTTTTAATTGTTGCCATAATTTTATGCCTCTTGGGCGCTAGCTACTAAGTCCCATTTAGTATCAGTACTGTTATAGATAAATCCAAGATATAACGTCTTAGACTCTACTGTGGTAGAAGGTAATGCAACTCCCATAGCTCTGTAAATAGCGTTCCAAGTTAATGCTCGTGCTGTACCGTTATCTTTAATCCTTACAGTTAGTTTTCGACCTTGTACAAGTGTTCCTCCAGGAGCGTTAAACAATAATGCTCCTGCTTGTGCAGTAACTACAAAATTATCAAGGTTATCCATGTTAAGAGATGTACCTGTGTCTGTTGTGTATGAAGCTGCCGCAAGCGTGACTGGTGTAGTTGTTAGTATTCTTACTCCCTCAACTGCGATTACTCCTGCTGCTGAACGTGAAATAGTTGTATCAGTAGCGTGTCCTACATTTACTCCTGCAAACTGTGGAGATGCTGTTGTTACAACACTTTGGTTTAGTGCCTTAACATCTGCAATACTCGCAAGCTCTGAATCCATCAAAGCCCCTGCAGCAGTTACATTAGTAGAGTCTGTAACGTCAGCTCCATCTTCTACATTAAGAAAAGCAAGTGTACTTACTTTGTTAAGTCCAAGCTCAATTGTTCCTGCTGATGTAATTGGTGAACCACTGTCTACTTCAATTCCATCGTTTCCTGATACAGCAACACTTGTGACTGTTCCTGCTCCTGCTAAGAAGTCAGAAGCATCTACTCGTTTTAATGCACCGTCTGTAGCGTCCTCTATAAGGAGCATATCTGTTGCAACCGCAGTTACTAGGGTTTGGTCTGAAATAGCTGTTACATCGACTGTCAAAGCCCCTGAGCCTGTTACCTGTCCTGTATGTGTAGCGTTAGTTACTTTAGCTGTGTTAGCTGTAACCGCTGTGTTGTTTGCTACCTCTGTATCAAAATCACTAATAGTTGAAGCTGCCTGTGTTCCTGTATGGTTGGCTCTTGCTCTGTTATCAGTATCTCGTGCATTAAGCTCTGTTGTTGTCTCAAAGTTTGAGATGTCTTGGTCTCCTGTGTTTGTTCCTGAAGTGTTCCCAATGACAATTTTTTCTGCATCTGTAACGTAGTTATCATCTACTCCTAAAGAGTCAGCCTTACCATCCAATTCACTTTGTAAATCAGTTTGGGCTGATAGTGTTCCAGTCACATTCCCCCAAATTGCTGCATCATTAGCATCTGTAGGTGTGTAGAACTCTAAGTCTGTCTCTCCTACATTTACACGTAAAGCCTTCATTGCGTTAGAAACATACGCACTTGGAGTGTCAGTAAGGTCTATAAATTTTGAAGAGCCACCCCCTGCGTTGTCCAAAGCATCCTGAAGTCCTGGAATATCTTCAATATCATATGTCTTTGATGCTACTCTACGACCAAGTTGACTCATCCATTCGTCAATGTCTGGAAGGTTTTCAAGAGATTCGTAGTCTATTCCAATCTTCTCAATTTTTTTCTTCAGTTCTTTAGGGGTTTCTATAACAACATCAGGTATTTCTTCAACAACACCTTTAATGATCTTCTTGTAATCAATAACAATATTTTTGTAATCAACAATGGCATTTTTACCATCCTTACCATGCTTTGGTACAGGTATCTTGATCTTTTTAACCTCTTTAGTGATAAATCTAGCTATCTTGTCATAGTCCACCTCATCAGCATCGTCACCAGGTTTTCCTGGAATAGGCTTAGGGATCTGCTTAACAGTAGCTTTAATGATCTTGTCATAGTCAACAACAGCTTCCTTTCCAGGTTCACCAGGCTTTCCTTTAACTAACTCTATACCCAGATCTTTACCATCTGTAGTTTTAGTTATAGCCTGAAGCAGCATGTCCATCTGAGTACCAAGACTCTGTAGTTCTTTGTTATTTTTTTCGCTAGATTGGAATATTAAGTCGTCCATATTATTCTAATTATACTATAAGTTGTCAATGATGTCAGTGAATTCATCTGCTGTGTACTCCCTATCCTTAAATGCAGTAATCAAGACACCCGCTTTTTTACGTGTTACTTTACCTGCTCTTAGTTTCGCACTCAAAGCATTCTCAAATGCTGTGTACATAGCCCAAACGTGCTTTGGTACCAATCTAAGGTTCTCTGGAGAGTTATCTCCTCCCAATTCCCTTGAGATTGTGTGATCTAGTCGGTATTCACTTCGGAAATAAGGAGCAGTTCCCATTTCCTCAAGTTGCCTATAAGCCTCTTGCTCTGACCTAGATCTTGGCATTCGGTAGAACATCACCATATTACCTTCAACTTTCTCGATGTTCTCGTTGCCGGTCATTCCTTTCCATGCTTGTTCTGGATCAATACCAAACGCATGAGCGTATAACCAAACACGCTTGATAACATTCTTCTCGTAGTCCATCTCACCATAGTCATATCCCATGATTTTCCCCTCCTTTGCAGAATCATCTCTCTTCTGAATCTTTATGGCAGCTTGGTAAGCTGTATATTCTTCATCAGAAAGAGCATCTACCACCTCCTGAGCATCCTCACTGCTCCCCTTCTGGTTCTTTACAAGAACAGAGTACATCTCTTGCACAAGCTTATCTTCCTTTCGGAAATTGTCAGCCGCCACAGTTTCCTTGTAAATCTTATACTGATCGTCAGTAAGATCATCAACGCTCGCTTGCGCCTCCTCAGAAGTCCCCTTCTTGTTCTTCTTGAAGAGTTTCTTCATCTTTGATTCCTGCTTTACTTTTTCATCCATCTTCTCTTCTAAGAGTCTGTAGTATTCAGCGTCATCAAGAGCCTTTTGTGTCTTGAAACTAGCTGGAAGCTCAAGCATCTTAGCAATTGAGTTATCTAAAGTAGTATTGTCACGCTCATCCAACATTCTGATAGGCTCTGCAGCAAAAGGATGATTAACAGAATCATTCAGGTAGAACAGGATTTGTTTTGTCTTCTCACCTTTTGTAGCATCTTCATCCCAGATAGGATTTCCAAAGAAGTTCTTATTGGTTGAAAGTTCACCAGCGATTGATACAGGCATAGACAATGCCATCTTTAGGCTCTGAAGCCCTTCAGACACATTACCTACTGCGATATTACCAACACCGGACAGAATAGCCTTAGGGAAACCTGTGAAAGTGGGCATCCAAGCAACAAACGCAGCGCCATCGCCAGAAGGTTTAGGAATTTGTACAGCGGTCTTCTTCCACTGTGGGTTCTCGTACATATAATGACCGTTCAGCTCCTTGTTCAAAAGGTTAGCAAGGAAGTATGTCAAAATCACACCAAACATAAACTTACGAGATTTAGAGAAGGCAGGGTTTTTAAACTCTGTGGTAGAACCTTTAACAGCGTTTACAACAGTGTTCACAATACCCTCTCGGAATCGAGGTGCAAACAAAGTACCAGCCATGATGTCATGTGTTAGTCCAGATCGTCCCACGTCTTTAATCAACCCCATGAAAGTTTTAGTAGTCTCTGCGGCGAGTTTCTGTGCTTCTTTCTCATGCATGGCATTTTTACGTCCCTTAAGGATTGACCCTTTCACAAGACCAGACTTTGTTTTCATATATGATTCGATAATCATCTGTGGCATGAAAGAGTTGAAAGTCTTCTCATTGAAAACCTTACCGAAACCTTCTGAGAATAGACCTAATCGTTTCCCATCTTTAGCAGATTGTATAAGTGTTTGATAAGTGTCTTTATATCCACCAACCATTTTCCCTAAATCAATACCGTTCTCTGCCATCTCTCTAATAACGTCAGCATGGTCTTTGAAGTACTGTCGTGAAACCTTATTACTATTAGAACGGATGAATGAACCAACGGGTCCTCGGAGATCTCCAGAGGTCATACCCTTAATCATTTGACCAACGGTGAAGACGTTAAAGCTAGTACCTGGAAGTCCGGCAGATAGTTTTACCTCTTGCACACCCTTAGATAACTGAGCTGCGCGATGAGCAATCTTTTCTCCTAGCCCAAGATCAGCCATATCTCTGAATTGACCATTTAGAATCGGTGCCAAGTCCTTTGAAGCATAGAATCTTTCTCCACGAGCAGAGATGTTTATTTCCTTCCAACCCTGGGGGGCATTATCTGAAGTCTTAACACGTCCTTGTCGGATAAGTTGCTCTAAGAACTTCTTATTGCCACGAGTCTTCCCAAGCTCCCCTTTATAATATGCAAGCAACTGTGCAATATCATTATATTTAGGATCCAATCCATATTTCTTAGCAACAGCATAACTAGGGAATGCTGCAGACTGTGTGAAGTTCGGCGACATTCTCAAGGAAACAGAAGCCTTCTCTGACAAATTCGCTCTACCTGCAACATATTCCTCAACCAACTGAGGATCAGTTCCTTTTTCTATTAGGTATTTTTTAACCGCCTCAACAACAGCCTCTGGTGTTTGTTTATATATCTGTGGCAGATAGTTTTCCTTATATGCAACATTAAGACCATCTTCAGCGGCAGTCTTAAATAGTTCATCAAATTGCTTCTGTATTGCATTTGTTCTACCATCACGAACTCCTCGTTGGTACGCGTAAAGATCCTCTACAACAGGAGATGTTGGTGATTTAAAATGTTCAAATATATCTTGTGCATCTAAACGTGAAAGGTTCTCATTAACCTTCCATTCAGCATAACTAGCCTGTTCTTCAGGACTAAGCCTTTTGGTGGGGAGAAACACCTTCTTGAGAGGTTGTTTTTTGGAAGTAAAGTTAGGCGGAGCATCCTTAGCGTCCTCAGCACGAATCGCTTCATCAAGGGCATTTTGTCCAGGAATTTTTGTGTCTTGCAAAAGATCTAGTTTCATTTGCTGACTCCGGGTCAATTCTGGAGCAACATCAGTTGCATTAAATTCATCAACCGCTGCACTCTTTTGAACAAAAGTTAAGTCGGGTTTAGATGATTTTGGCAAAACAGCAGGTGCTGTAGTAATAGGCTTCTGTTGAGCAACAGTGTTCTTAATTTGTGTAATACTTCTTGTACTCTCGTGGATGACATTCCCATATGATTCAGGAACAGGCTTACCAGAAGCTAATTTCGTTTTTAAGAGATTAAAATAAGAAGGCCTAATCTCAATTAACTTAGCTGTAGGTACGCCTTTCACAGTTGTCATCTGAAAGACAATAGGATTCTTAGGATTGTATGACTTTACCTTTGCTCCACTTTTAACTAAATTTTCCATAACAGAAGGTGGGACTGTTTTACTTGTAGTTTTTGGTGGCCCGGATAGTCTAAAATTCTTATGCGTTGCAGGTATTTTAGCTCCAGATGGCAATCCTCCAGACTGTGCTTGTGTAGTGGCAATAGTCTTTGGTCTAGGGGTTACAGTTCTACTCGCAAGACTAGCAAAAAACAACATATCAAGTAATGCCGTACTCTTTTCCCCAATCACTGTTGATGTTGGGTCTTCACCCTGCGCAATACGTTGCGAAATATTGTAATCACTATTAGTCACCTCCCCAAGTAATGGAACATTAAACTTAATCTCAGGTTGAAAAGCTCCAGCGGTAGCAAAGTTAGGAATTTCAACAGCTCCCTTAATCAAAGCTTTTGGAATAGCTTTCGCAGTCTCAAGAACAGCCCCCGGTGTCTCTCTTGCAATATCTTTCATCTTAATTTGAGAAGCAGTAGCCTCGTCATCACGAATAGCCCTAACGCCAGGTAAGACTGTTTCTGTTAAAGTTGAAGGAAAGTACTTTAATGTATTTTTAAATCTATTAGTTGAAAGTTCATCCTGCTCAGGTCTATCTGTAAGACGGTCAATGAAATTTAACCCCTTACTCAGAAATCCAGAAAAAGGTTTAGGACTCTCCTCTACAGACGCGGGAGTAAAAGTAGGTATCTTCTTCGGAATAGATTTAGTTGGGGCAGAAGCCTTAATATGTAAAGAACTAGCGCTTTTCGCCGCTTTTATTCTATCAAGAGCGCTACCTGATCCAGACTGGCTTGTAGTACCCCCAGATAGACCTTTATTTTTTTTAATAAGATCTAGTGCTGACATATTATTTTATTACTCTTTGATTCCTGTATCTCTTCCACTATTCACTTTATTGTTTGGGTCCTTAGCGAACTTTTCAAAAGATGCACTAATATCATAATCAGCAGAATGTGAATTATTTATAAAACCGAAGAAATTTTCATCAAAATCAGAAGCTTTACCTCCGTCTGCTATCCATTCTTGCTTTGCCTCATTGTAATCTTTAGGAGCGATGTTTCCATCTGCACCCACAGAAGCAGACAGACCATCACTATAAGCTCTTACATTAACATCATCACCAGGTTTTGGTTGGCTACTTCGGTTCCTTGAATCAGTTAAAGCATTTGTGCTTTCAATAGTTGCTTCACCTTTTCTAATATCAAGATCGTACTTTCCTGTTTCTTGATTAAACTTAGTTGTTTCACGTTCTGCTTCTAATGCGGCCGCTTCTTCTGCAGCTATAGTTTCTGAATAATGGTTTGAGATCTGATTTTCATTTAATCCATATTGTTCTGCAACTTGAGCAAGTTCCTCTGAAGTCATGTCGTTAGGGTCTAGCCCAAGTCGTATCAACTCTGAACTAAGACCAGCAAGTTTCCCATTGTCTCGTTCAGTTTGTGCAGCCAAATAACTAGTATAATTTTCTATACCTTGTTGACGAGCCTGTCTCTTAGCTCTAATTTCTTCAACAGCAGCAGAAGAACCAAGACCCATAATAGCCTGTATCTTAGCACCTCTTTCTGCTTGTATCCCGCTATGTATATCTCGGTTAGCTCCTAGTACATTTTCTTTATTAGCGGCACCAAAGTCAGAACCCAAAGCTCCACTACGAGCTGAAATAGCCCTTTGTCCCCCTAGACGGCTTTGCCCTTCAACTCTCGCTTCATTCACCATTGTATCGTACAGCCTGTTTGTAGCATCAATTTGACCCTGAAACTGACTCATCACATCTCTTCTGATTTGTTTATCATCAACTTCTGGCGGATTATAAGCGTCATATAAGTCTGAGCTATTAGAACCACCTAAAAGATCACCGATGGTCTTTTGATTAGAGTTAGAATTAAAAATGCCAGCATTATACAATTTCATAATATCTGGATCAGCAGCAGGATGATTACTAATCTCATTCGGGGTTACATTTTCATTAATAACACCTGAACGTGGTGTTCGGTTCGGGGCTGTGTTAATAGCAGTATTTGAGTCAGGAGCTTGTATTTGTCCTCGTTCTCCATCATTTTTTATGTATCCGTAAGTGTTTAACATATTTTATATTAAAGAGTTAAGTTGCATTTCATAACTGGATTAACAATAGTATTTCTTTTGTTAGCGTCTTTAGAGCCTATTATATTAGCCATACTATTTTGTTAGCTTCTTAATATACACATAATTATGTGACCATACTTGGTTATTGTCCGCAACATCGTTTTTATATGTAAGAGTTAAATCAAAGTCTGCTGAAGATGTGTTAAAAGATGACGTTGTGTTTATTGCTTTAAACAAAGTACCTACAGTAACATCATCACCACCATCATTCTCTGCTGCATTAAGTCCTCCAATAGAACCAGTAGCACTACCTAGAACCACCTGAGAAGAAACAGAGTTATTGTTCATAATAAAAACTTTTGCATGAAAGTTAAAAGTTTTATTATTACCAGCATTAGTTGAAGTTTCAAAGTCAAATTCTGCAATAGTAGTAGAACCAAACTTAACTTTTACGTTTGGGCCACTGCTTGTAGTATGACACTCTACTGTTCCCACAAATTCTAATTCTAGACCGTCATTAGCTCCTAAGTAAGAAGAAGATATGGTTTCTGTATACACTGTTGTCTCTGTAGCGTCGTTTCCAAGTGTAGCTGTTGTATTGTTAAAATCTAAAATATCTCCTTCAATTACAGCAGTTATGTAGTCTTCTGTAACATACTTGTTAGTTGTTGAAGGTATTCCAATATCACCACCCCCCGCCAAAGCATCTTTCTCATCATCAGTTAGTTGATATGGATCATTAAAGAATACAAGTTTATTATTTGCATCTCCAACTCCAATGATAAGTTCTTCAGTTCCTGCTGAAGTTCCAATAACTCCTGCAACATCTGTTCCGTAATAAAGTTGTCCGGCTGTATATGAAATAGTATCATCCACTCCTGAACGTAATACTCCTCCTCCTGCGATTGAAGCTCCATCTGTTCCTGCACCTTGTGCAATTCCAGTTTTTTTATTCGCCCAATCAGTTTTTGTTGAAGTATCAACCAAATACCATTCTCCATCTGATTCTTTAAGATAAACTAAAGCTCCATCTGTAACAGTTTCTCCTGCATTTGCTCTAAGGATTTGTGCATCATAAGTAACTGTTCCTCCGGTTACTACTGAATCTACGTATGCTTTTGTTGCAAGCATGTTTGCTCCTGAAATAGTAGCTGTAGCGTCATAAGAAACCGGATTACTAGCATCTAAATTCTTAGCACCCCTTAAAGTTTCCACAACGTCTCGCAGACCTGCAAAGTCTGAGATGATAACAGGAGAACCTACTCGGTGTTCGCGAGCTGCACCAGAAGATTCAGCTCCTTGTCTTGTAATAGTCTTGACGGCTGTAACAATCTTAGTTGACCCATCTAAAGTACCCACAAAGTATTCTTTGTTGGAAGATTCGTTATTAACTGTGAAACAGTAGTCGCCATCAGCCAAAACAACACTATCGTCGTCCGTTGCGGAAGATAGTGTGAAAGTTGTACCTGCCACCTCTACTTTGGTACTCAGGCTGGTGTTGAAATCAGCGACGACTTTTCTTATTTGCTCTGACATTGATTTATTTTAAAATTAAGTCCCACTCTCTCTGTTAATATAATTATACCTTAAACTTCTGGGTTCGACAAATTAATTGACTCTCAGTCAAGAGCGACATTCTGTTTTTGCCGGTACTTAGATGGGATTTTATCTTGATATTCCCAGATGTCGAAATCCTCAATACTCTCCATATCAAAATATCCAAGACCATCAGCGACAAACCTAAGTTTTCGTCCCTGGAACTTGGCAGTTTTAATCTTTATTTCTAAGTAATAGTTACCTACAGTGGTTATTGTATCCCCTCCAACTTGTTCGGTTCCAACCATGTATGAACCAACTGCATGAGAAGAACCAGCATCAACATATCCACCATCCCCTCGGATAGTTCCAATTAACTGTGTTCCCCCTCCGTCTAGTCCAATATACACACTGATAACCTGATCAGGAGCGATTCTCCCCCGGAACCGATACCTCTTTGTCTTCTTCAAACTATTTTGCCCATAATCTTCTTCTTTTGACTCCCAGAAGTTAGATATAGTAGAGCCCAGATCATCAAAACCAGTAAATAGCTCATAAGTGGCAGTGGACACAGAATCACCGGCATATAAAATACCGTTGTCTTTTGTAAAAGTTCTGGCCGTATACCCTACTGAATCAACAGTATTATCCTTAACATTGCATAAAAGAATCCTGTTATTATCATTAGAATTTTCACGACAAGCAATCACAACATATCTATCCCAGTTCTCTAAAGCAACATCATCGTATGTGTAGTTTTCAAACTTAAAATGTGAAAATAAGTCCTTATTCACAAAGTTGTCTCCAAGTGGATTTCTCTCAATAATATTCAAACGAGGCTTAGATTGATTAGCTGTATTCATAAACACAATCCCAACACCTGTGCCAATCGCAGATCGCAAAGTCGGCACACCAATATCTGTTCTAAAAATTTCATTATTGATAGTATCATCGGCAGTAGCAATAGATAACTTGTAACAAGAGTTATCCTTCATAGAAAAGTAAAATCCGTCATAAGGAATCACAGTCTGAATCTTATCTCCACCAGCATCTTGTCGAATTACAAATCCTTCTCCTGGCTGACGCGGTGATGACTTTGTAAAATCTGTAACCCCATTAGAGTTGCTGTCCTCCCATTGATAAGTAACGATACCTGCACCTGTGTCATCAGTAATAAATTCGCCAGTAGTATAGTTAATTGTCCCTGTTCCTCCTGAATCTCCTGAAAGAACACCATTAAAATCATCAGTAAAAACTTGTCCTGACGTTGTTACAGTTAAAACAAGACCAAAACTTGTTCGTGTTGCTCCTCCTGCTTTAAACCCTAATGTTCCTGTCGCAACATTTGCTAGTGCTTCATCTGTAATAGTTGTGTACACATCCCCGTCTTGGCCGTCAATGTATGAACCATAAAAACCAGTAGGGTCTTTTTCTCTACCCCATAAAATAGTACGTGCCTGATCGACAAACCCAAATCCTTTAAAGTTTGTGTCTTCTACGTATAAAGAAGTAAATGAAGTAGGATTTGCGGTACAAACCTTATATATTCCATCAACACCATAGAAGTATACAAAAGCTCCAGCTAACGATTGATAGTTAGAAGCTACGTAATCTGCTGTCTCTGTAAGCCCTGTAATAACATTAGTCCATGTAGAACCAACTAGAGTCTGAATAGTAGTACCAACCTTTTTAAACCTAACCGCAGTACCGTCTACTTTATAGCCAGCATGTTCCAAGTAACTTTTTCCTGCAGCACCGTCACCACCGACAGTTGCACGACCATACATCAAAGAAATTCTTCCATCTTTAGTTAACCAACCAAGAGAATCAGAAGCAGCATCATCAGGGATAAGGTCATCCTGAATCAGGTTGTGAGTTCCACTTATGAAGGCTTTTATTTCTTTATTAGTCATATTAGAGTGAAGCGAATTTACTATTCCACATTGTCAGGGAATCATGGTAATCCTTATATCGAGCAACATTTTGATTCCTATAAGACTTAGCCTTATCAGATTGCTGAATGATAAAGTCATCCGCACACATGCCATGATAAATTACAGGAACAAACCTTGAAGGAATAACTGGTTCGGTAGATTCAGTTACATCATCTGGAACAAACTGATAATCAAACACTACTGCAGTTGATGTGGGAGTCTTTGTAAAGATTATTTTACTATTCTTTAAATCAACGAAGCAAAAACCATCTTGATCAGTATAGTTAGACCGATCAGCTTTAGAAATTATTTTATACGGCTGACGATTTGCACCAACATATACAACAGGAGTATTAGCATATCTATCATCATTATGATTCATCAACACATGAGAAAAGTCGTCTGGTAATAAAACGTAATCACTTGTTAAAGTTCCAGTAAATTCCTTCCTTAAAAATTCCCAGTCCTTTGAATCACATACCTCGTGATAGATTTTATTATATAGTCGATACTCCTCAGTAGTAGACAGTTCTGTACCGTCGTCCATAAAGAGTTCAAAGTCTGCGATTGTTGAGGCACCCATCATAATAGTTTTTATATTAAATGATTAAAAATTTTAGCAATATGAACCTTAAATTCATCGAGGTCCATAATGTGTTTTGCATAATTACAGCGCTTGCAACAGGGTACAGAGTTCTCGACAGTATACCCAATCTTTGAATCTAGCCTATCGACACCCATAGCACATTCATCCCCACAATAAGTACAATCTTTTTTTGTTAAAACCGAAAATTGTTCTTTACTGATATCGAATGATTTGTTTCGTTTATTCGCACCATTCCTATAGTCACTAAACTTAGTCGCTATAATCCTGTCTATAGGGTCGGTATAAATATTACCATTAATCTTTCCTGTCTTAATAATCGACTCAGTTCTCTGGGAAGATTGCAATGCACACTTCTTAGAACAAAACTTCCGATTTACAATTCCTATATATTCAAGACCACACTTTAGGCAGATATCCTTCTGGGAAGTAACTCCTCCCCTCCAATTATTAGCATATTTACCTCGAGCGCGAATCTTGCCCTTATTGGCAATACTAATCTTTCTTTTCGTCGCATCTTTATGATTAAAGTGTTTTCCTTTCATAGGTGACACCCGACCCCTCTGTCCATCAGAAATCTTTTGTGCATGTTCTTTCGATAATTTGACTCCGCGTATAGATTTCCAGTAACACTCCTTAGAGCAAAAGAAGTTTTTATTGCGTTTAAGTGCTGTGTGTTCTGGTGTATGTTCAACCTCACAAGTGAAGCATTGTTTTGTAATTTGCATATTTAATAAGTTAAGTTTATTAATTCAACCATTTTAGGCTGAGTGGAGGGGATGACTTAACCATCCTCTCCACCCAACCCACAAGGGGTTATTGGGTAATCTTTAAACAATGTGTACGTCTAAGAATTGTTTTGTACCATCGGCAAATGATTTGATACCTGCAAGATATGATGAGAAGATGTTTGATCCTCTTCGATCTGCAGTTTTTCTCACGTCAACTGGTGACACGTCTTGTGTAACCATGTCGATTGCTCCATGCTTTCCGAAGTAAGCGTGAAGGATAGGTGTTGACCATGAAGCGTTAGTTTCATCTTCTGCAACGATAAGTCGTCCTGAAGCTGTGATATTAATTGCTGCACCGTCTACTGTTGCTACTACTCGTGCGTTATCTAGAACAGCACGATCAGCTGTTGATAGTTCGCAGTAAAGTGTTCCAACTTCTGAAGCGTCTAGGTTTTCAGAGTTGTTGATAGCTGCTGCATAGTTTGTAGCTGCTCCCTCTTCAGTTGAAGCATGCACATCCACATCTCCTGCTACTGCTGGAGTTGCTTTTGATAGGAAAACTACACCGTTGATAGTCACAGTTTTTGTTGCTACGTTCACATCTGTGAATGTAAGAGTTGCTGTAGACTTTAGGTTTTCAGAAACATACATTTTAGCACCCTTAACAGGTCCTGCATATCCGTTTTTAAATGTTGCTGCTGCGATGTCAATGTTCTTGCTCATTAGATATTCTTCAATATCTGATGCTGCATAAGAATCAACAACCAAAGCCATGTTACTTGAATCAACTTGATTCCTGTATTTTAGCTTAGCGCTCATTCGAGCAACCATCTGAGGAACAGTTGTATTACTTAGAGTAATACCAGTTCCTGTAGATGTTAGTGTTGTAAGATCACCATTATCAAATGTGTAATCTGCGTTTGTAACTTCGTCAAAGAATTTACCGTCAAGACTAATAGCTACTTTTTTAGCTACTTTTCCTCCGATAACTTCTCCAGGACTAAGTGGTCCCGCTTGTGTCATTTCACCGTCTGAAAGGTGGAATGTTGCTTCTTCCTCGATATTTACTTGAATCAACTCTGTTGAATCAGTAACTGTATCAATTGTTGAAGCTGCTCCTCGTGTAACACTTCTAACTTTAACTGCGTCGATGTCGAAAGCAAATCGCTCTAGAGATTCTCCGAAAGTTAGGTCAGACATGAAACGTGAGTTCGCAATTGGTTTTGAAACAAGAGTTTTTTGAAAAATTTCTTGGTATGAATTATCATACTTCTCTTGGAAGTCATTTAATGCCATTTTATTGTAAGGTTATTATAACCCCATTCTCAAGTTTAGAAGTTGATTCTGTTCTCTATGCCGTCATTATATTGGGCTTTTAGATCTGGGTCAGCCATTACCTCTTTAAAGTAAGCAGGATCAGTCTGAGCTTTTTTGATATCAACTGTCTGAGGATCTTGTCCTCCTCTGGGTGTTGTACTTTCCACAGTGCGTTTCCCTGTAATCGCTCTGCTATATGTCTCCTCGATAAGTTGAGAAAATGTCTTATCTTGGTTCTCGGCTTTTAGTGCTAATGATTTGATAACATCAGGAGCCACAATATCTTTATATTCTGGCATCTCTTCAATTGCTTCCGCAAAATGTTTATCAAGAGCTGCTTTAACATCCTTTTGTTTATCTTTAGCTTCGATGCTTTTGAATCTTTCTTCAAAAGCTCCAACAGTCTTGCTTTCAATTGCGTTTGCAAGATCAGCAACAAGGTCTTCACTAACATCATGCTTAGATGCTAAATCTCTCATATTTAGATCAGATGTAACTGAACCTTTAGAGTCAAAATCTTTTTTAAGGCTTCTGATCTCTTCTTTTAATTCTTTCTTCATGTCTATAAAAACATCAATAGGAACTGATTCAGGTTTAGAGTTATGTTTAGGTGTTTCTGGTTGTTCACCAACAACATCCTTAATAGTAACCTCTTCTTTTGGTTCCTCAGCAGGAGCTTCAGCTTCCACTACTGGTTCCGCTATGTCCGGAGTTTTTGTTTCCTCTTCCGATTGAGTAATTTCTTCTTTTAACATAATATCCTTTTTGATTAAAGAGAGGTAAGTGCCTCTCTGATAAACTTGACCGAGTTTATCTTCGTTGTTAATAATTATACCCTACAACTTACCTAATGACAATTCTCACTAGGTGTGTCTTCTTCTTTAATCAGGCGAATGGGGGACCCAAATAAAGAAGAAGACACACCCAACGATGTGTTATTCTTCTAGCTCAAGAATATCTTCAAGTGCTGCTATATTCTTCTGTGTATTAGTCAGTACATTGTAGACGCTCAATTTAGCGTCCAAATCAGCACAAAGAGCAACAAGCTCCATATGTGTTGCTATCTTATAGTTACGAGTCAAGGATTGAGTTGTAGAAAGTATATCCTCTCTTAATCCTGAGATGATTTTCCTACCCCCTTTAGACAAAGCCACAGCATTAATCTCTTTAAAACCAGCAATATCGTCCTTAATCTCTTCGTTTTCGCTATTTGGCATATTCTGTGTAGCCAACAACGTCAGCGATTACCTTCTTCTCTTCGTCATCTTCCTTCAAAGCTTTCTTATAAGCTTTCAATACTCCATTAACCTTTTCCTGGTCGGTTACAGCTTTATTGTATATCGCAGCATAATGACGAGCCTCCTCGCTCATTTTCATAACTTCAGGATGGTGTTGTTCAATATTTTTAACAATAGCGTCATTAATTTTCTTCTGACCTTCGAGTTCTGTAACTCTTTTGTCCATAGTAAGACGCTCACTAATCAATTGCTGCAAAGTAAATTCTGCAGTAATTCCACTTTTTCTAACGATTGACAAAGACGGGTCTTTTTTGTGTGTCTTTGATACTTCGTACGTGTATATTTTATCCATTCCCATTTATATTATTACTTGTAATTTCTCTAGGAGTTTCCTCTATCTGCCGTCTTGGACGTGGAGCGCTCCCATTCCCCCCATCCAAAGGATTGTCACCTCCTCGCACCATTCCATTAGGATCTGTAGCAAGTGCCATCTGTTCAGCCTGTACCTTCAACTGTTCTGCTTCTAAGTCTCGAACAGTGTTTGCGATGATAATAGGGTTCAGACTCTCAATATATTGAGTAAATCTTGAGAATGTTTCTGGTTTGAAGTCTTCCTCATGATCAATGAAGTAATCCACAAATCTTTGCTTATATGCTGCATTAGCGCGCATATTAGGTAGGAAATCTTCTCCCTCAAGGATTCTCTCAATATCCCTCTCCGCATCTGACATTAATTTAGCATCTCCAAAATCAGATACATCTAGTAATTCTCTCATTTGTTCATCAGAAAATCCAGCAATCAAACCTGACATCTCTGTTAGCTTTGTCTGATTAATCGCAGGGTTTTGAATCTGAGCTTGAAGAAAATTATTTTTCTGTCGTTTCTTGGCAAGATCTAACTGAGCCTCTGCGTCTGTAGCCTCAACGATAATCCCAAACTTATCATTCTTCTTGAAGATATCACTCCCTTTAATCATAACAACATCAACTCCATCCGGACCAAGAATGTCCACAGCTACTGCCTTAACCAAGTGTTCTCGCGCACCATTCTCGTACAGAGCAGAAAATCTTCTATATCCGAATGCGTATGATTTATTCAATAGACCATATCTATTTGCTGTATTAGCCTGGTTTCCTTCGTAAATAGTAGCTTTTCCATCTGGATCCGCTACTCCCTTATCACCGGCTGTAACACCAAGTGCTTTCTCCTGGATAGCTTCCAGTACATCAAACACCTGTATTGGTGTATTGATAGAAGGAGTCTGAACGAACTGGATAGCCTTCTGTGCATCCACACCACCCTTAGTTCTAATCACACCACCACCTCTTTTATACTTAACGTCAGCCAGGTTCTCTAATGCTGTAACATCAACAATCTTTTGTGGTTTATTAATTTGCTCTGCATTATCAAGCATTTGATTGATGTTCACAGACTGTGCCATGAAGATTTCTCTAACATAGTCAGCGTGTGAAGGAGTCCAGAACTCTGTAAGATCCATAAATGCTGCATATGTCCAGAACGGCCACATGTCATTTGCAAATACATCCTTAAGCTTCTCCACCTTAATAGCTTTAGATCCCTGCTCACATAGAAGTAAGTAGTATCGCTCCCCTTCATATGTTGTATACCACTCCCAGAACTTATATTTCTGAGGATCACCAATCTCCTTATCAGAATCACCAACTCTCTGTAGAGATGTTCGATTCTCTTTATTAGTCTCCTCCTGTGTAGTCTCGCCTGAGTTACCGTCACCTCGTAGCAAATCATTAACTTCAGATGCAATATACATATTCTTGTTGTCCTGTAGGTCCTTCTTAGTCTTTACAACGCCATATCGCCCCATGAACATCGCGTTCTCCAAATCAATTCCTCCCCCAGAAGGATCAACCAAGAAATCATAAACATCCACATTGTCTAGATGCGGTGTATATCCCATGTGTGAATCAGCAGAATAAGCATAGATAGCTCGTCCATAAAGAATACATTGTTTCTTTCCAACAAGATCCTTCAGATCCCAGTTATCCCTGTTCGCATCAAACTCTCTTAAAGAGTTCAACCTGTCCACCCTCTGTCTTTGTGCGTCCTTCCTCTTAGTAAAGGTAAATTTCAGTGCCGCATCAATCTTAGATAGCAGAGTATTAACAAACTCCTGCATACGCGCAAGTTCTACATTGGCTCTTGAGCCATCACTCTTAGTCTTCACAGCATAATACTGGTCTTCATTCTTCTGCCATGTAAATATTTTCCCCTGCTTATGTTTTCGGGAAAAGTCGATTTCAAACTGGGCTTGGGCTTTTATTTTATCTCTAGTTGTTTTACTTATCATAGTCTATTTGTTTTTCTTCTTTCTTGCTGCTATCCGCTTATCTAATGCCCGTCGTCTAGCTTCGTTTTCTAATTTAAGTTTAGAAGGTTTTCTGTAATTTACTATTTTGTTCTTTCTAACATGTGCCTTACGTAATTTTTCTGATCTCTTCTTAGTTCTGTCCTTGGCGAACTCTGCTGCTGTTCTGGCCTTTGCTGCCTTAATAGAAGGAGAGTCATCGTATGCTCTAGCTAGTTTAATCGCTTTTGCGTCCTCTCCTGACTGTCTAATCTGTCTCCGAGATACTAATTGCGCTGGTGCTGATAAAATATTTGCTGCTGTATTAGTAACCTTTGCTTTTGCTTTTGTTAAAAGAGACTTTTTCTTCTTCGCTGGTCTACCACTTTTAGATCCATATGTTCCTTTTCCTGTGGGCATATATATAAAAATTTACTATTAATATGAATATTATACCACTTTTTTAACTTATATGCCGATTTCTGAATACATTGGGTCCTCTTCTAGCTCTTCAAGCCCCTCTGAGTACCTTCTTTGTGCAATTTGTGTCTGCATACACGCAGAATCAGCCACATCATCATGCACATTTGCCGGATGACGCAATAATTCAGACTCTAAGTCACTACATTCCCCTTCAATGTGCCAAATACTGTTACTTTCGTACCTTGGTAGCAACCATTCGATCCTGGATTCCTTCTTTTTGTTCTGATGGTCCACCTCCACTATATAAGGATAGATATTTCTCTTCCTCATCTCCTCCTGTAAGAAAGGTTTAATAACACTTGTATACATACCCTTCTCAATACCGATCTTCTCAGGCTTATACTGTTGCTGTAATCCAAATATCAAATCCACCACCTCTGTCGGTGTGATTTTCGCTTTGTATGATTTAAAATGCCACATCCCCTGTTCATTAACCCAATTAATAGTAATACCAGTAAAATCAGCCTTCTGCTCCTGAGATACAGCAGTATCAATAGTCACATAGCATGAAGTAGACATCCGTTTCACATCCTCCCAAGATATAGACTGGAACATCTCTCTCTGGAAAATCTGATTAGCGTAATCCACAGGTTGATTCATCATCTCTGACTGGAACCTCCGATCCCCCTCATCTGGGGATGATAACCTTTTGCGTATTGTCTCAATAGAAACCTTAGGGTTTAGGATGCTCTTATCTACGTCAGAATCCAACAGAACATACTTCCCCGGCCATGTAGGTTTACCATCCATCATAACGGGCATATTCCTCACCCTCATACCATCATCCACCTTCGCCTTGTCAATCAACCATTGGATATTACAATACTCAGAGATATAGTTACCAAGATAGAGAACACTAGCATTAGAGGCTAGACCTCCTTGAAACTCCTGAATGTGGTTTCGAATACTCTTCGTAACAGCCTCACTAACAACAGTCTTATCAGTCTCAAAATCATCCAAGATAACGAAATCCGGACGATATTGACGTGATAATCGCCCACGCACTGGTTCCTGTGTAGAATGAGCCTCAACACGAACACCATTATTAGTAATAAAGTTACTAATACGTTTCTGCGTCACCTCCTGATTCCTCTGCTTCTGTGCGTTGTACAGTTGCCCAAAATCCTGGATCAGTTTCTTGTTTGTCTGAAATTCTAAAACAACATCAAATAAAATACGCTCCGCATTCTCCTTACTATAACTATCAACATTCACGTAATTCCTAGATGCAGTTGCAGCAAGGAAAGTACACAGCCCTTTAGCAATAGAACTTTTCGCACTCTCTCTAAACATAATCCATGCCACCTCTCTAATATCACCAGTAATTAAGTCCGATGCGTCACTAAACATATCATAATGAAAATCAGCAAAAGGATAATTCACATAATCAACAAAATAATACGTAAAGAAATACCCAAAGTTATCCGGTTTAGATAACAAATACTTCCGCTCCTGTGTCGTCATGTCGCTAATCTCCTTCAACTTCTTAGCCTGTATCTTATTCATACTAGTTTTCTTTATTAAAATACCTTACAGCTGCCATGATGGCATCTGTCTTGGTTCTTTTGCTAATAAGGAAGGTTGCTGCCGCTGTGCTGACACAATCATTAATTTCCCGCAAATCTTCTTCAGAAAGTCTCATTTCTAACCTGTTATCTTTATTCATACGTACATTATATCAACTTGTACGGACAGAGTCAATTTAGGGGTCATATTTGTACGTACTCTTTTCTGAGGGCTCTGTTGAGCCACCGACTTTCGCTATATCTGTACGTACGTATTCTGAGGGGGTTTTTTTAGGGAAAATATGGCTCTGTTAAGCCCTAAAAACAATAAAGAAAGAAAAAAGATAGTTTAGTTCACTCTATCGTGCATATGCACTGATAGAGCAATTATACTAATATCCAACCGAAAATGCAAGGGAATGGAGGTAATACACCATTCTCAGAGATGTTAGTCAATACATATAAAAAAATAGCCTTAGTTGTGGACTAAAAGCTAATTTTTGATTGATATGTTTGGCGCCACCCCCACACCCACCCACAGAGAAACCCAAGGGGTCAGACGCCACCCCCCCCCACCCACACAGCAACCCTCGAGACGTGGTCAACGCCCACGCACAACGCTCATCTCCGTAATCTTACGCTCTAAATTTTTCTCAAGGTCGTGCCACTCTCCTCTGTCTCAGCAACATGCACCTCTCTAGACTTCACCTTGGTCTCATCGAACATGTTGTCCAGCTTATCTAACTGCTCCTTGCTCATAGGGTTAATGGCATCACCATCACTGGTGTGGTCCACACGTTGCACTGCCTTACCATCCATGTACTCCCATATAAGCTTCACCATGTCCTTGTCTCCTGCCTCTGCCATATCCAACACCTTCTGTACTATCTTCTCTTGCCTCTTCATAGGGTCTCCTTCACTAACTTGCGCGATAGCGTCACGCAGGATAGTCGACATGTTCTTGGTGTTAGGTCCCCTGCCAGCAGGGCTAAGGATAGAGCCTTTCATTATCTTGCCTTTCGGAGTACGTAGCACCAGGCGACCTGTCTTAGTGTTCTCGTACCTCGTGCAACCATTCTCGTACGTTGTCAATGTGAAGTCTTCAGGGTTCTCATCCCCCCAGCCACCCTTACCACGCACATACTCGCCATTTTGCAGCTCATCAGGGTACTCGCGCCTAGTTTCACGCACTAAAGTCGTTATAGGGCCAATCTTAGCGTGTGACGATGTCTTCTTGTATATTTGTTTTTTCTTAGGTAATTCCATTATAACTTCAATTGTACAATGCGCACATCACAAAAGTCAACGCACATCACAAAAAGTCAACGCACCAAGTCTTTGTGCTGTATCGCAACAAGAGATCGCCCAACGTCGCACCAATCGCAAGAGCACAAAGTTACGCAATCAAAATCCTATGAAGAGGGAAGTAATACAAAATATTGTAATTAATAGAAACCATCACATCGCACAAAGCACCCGCTACAATAAAAAAAACACAAAATAAGCATGATTGACGATAAGAATAATTCATGGCGCAATGCTAGAAGTTATCCACAAAATGAAGTAATAAACAACAAAAGCGCTTGCATTAATACATTAAATAGTATATTATATAGAGGTAGAACAAATAACAAACAAAACGCAACATGAAAATAAAAGACTGGTACACAAATGAATATAAAACGGACGAGATGGGGCAAGAAATTACAGAAAATTTAACATTTGAAGAAGTAATAAACCAAGAACAATACATTTATTTCCTACTGGGAGTAAATGATAGCGTTATACGAGAGCGAGTATTTGAAAAACTATCAGAACTAACTAATACAAATTACAACATTATTTATAACAGATGGCTAAATAACTAAATAATAAATTACTCACTTGTTTTCTGCCACTCAAACGAGGCACTAAGGTGTATCGTACCCAAAGTAATATTCCGTGGTCTGGGTGGCACGAAACAGGTGAGTAAGCCATTACAAGACAGGTAAGAAATAATAAATAAACATGACAAAAAATAAACAATACAACAGCAATTACAGCATTTTTTACATTATTAATCCTCTATACGTGGACGGCGCAGACATCATTACACTGCAATACAGTACAGCAGGGAATGTAACAGCATTTGACGGCTACAGCGACACTGTACTAGCACGTGCAGGCGGTGGCGGTTATTGTAAGCAGTCTCATGCACTAGCCAATGCACTAGCTAAAAAGTACGAGCTTGAATTTGATGGAGCAGGGCAAGGTGTAAACGTAGTTATAAAGGAGGCAATGAAACGGCACCGGTTCAAAATATACGACAATTACGCAGTATCAGAATTAATAAATAAAAATAAGTAATATGAATACATTACAAGGATTTAGAGGAACAAAAAAGAGTTTTTTGAAAGAGATCAGCTTGATAAAAGACAGAACAACAGCAAAAGAGCGACTAGAACCGAAACAGTAAGTATTTGAACAGTTACAGGGCTTAAAAGTGATTTTTGAGCCCTGCATACTGTTAGAAATAACAGTTTTATAAAATAATTATAAAATGTATGGCATTTGAAAAACAAAACAAAGGGAAGCTTTATATTGTAAAAGCTAACAAGGGAAGCAGAAAAATAACAACAACAGTATTTGAAGATGATCTAAAGCAGGAAATTGAAGATTTAAAAACCGGAGAATTTAGCAACATCACTTATAAATAAAAAATATGACTACATGCAAAAAACATTACTGGACGTGCGAAGCGTCCACATGGTGTTCAAACCACGCACACACGTGCAAGGTATGCGGAACACGTAGCAAGCAAGGCGACATTACTCACGCAAACGTAACAAGCTAAATATGGATTACAGCAAAACAATGAAACTAATCACGCAAGGAGCGAACAAAGGCTACAAGATGTGGAAATATACAAACGTATACGGTATTTATACCAAAACAACAAAAACACTTTACTGCATAGGCTACGGAGAGCATAAATTTGCGACAGTAAGTAAAGACTATTACAAAAGAGAGCTCAGCAACATAACAAAATAACTATGAAACTTACATACACCAAAACAACAACGGAAGAGAAGAACCGAATCGAAGTATGGCACGATCAATTTGCACTCTCACCACGTGACGAGGAATATACAGATGGGAATTTAGGCTACTTCATTACAAAAGAAAAAAGCTACGAAAGTCCCGATACAAACGAGGAGCTACAGAACATCATGGAACGTACAGCGGAAGAGGCTACAGACACGCAGAACCACATGGAACTAATCAAAGCAGAATATAAAGACATTGTTTATATTGAACCTGTATACCGTTACGAACATGGGAACGTAAAATACTCTCGTGGAACTGCTGGCGGTTTTGATTCAAGCAACTGCGGTTTTTACATCGTGACAAAAAAAACGCTAGAACGAACAGGAACAGAAACAAAAGATTTTGACAGTGCTATAGATGCGGAACTTGAAACATATACAGCATATGCAAACGGTGAAACATACGGTATTACCATATATGATGAAGACGGTGAAGTACAAGAACAACAAGGCAACTTCTTTAGCATCGAAGATATGTATGACGGCTTACCAAAAGAATTTGATGGCGTAGATTTACACGATTATTTAACTAGTTAATAGACACTAACCAACATAAATACTAAATATGACAGATTACAACGCAGGGGGAACAAGTGAACTTATAGAACGAATTGAAGATCTAGAAAAAGAATTACAAACAGAACCTAACACCAAGAACATGTTAAAAATACCACTTAAAAAAGAGCAATTAAATAATCTAGCGACAGAATTATACGGGTACGCAATAGAGGAATTCTGGAACACTATCGGAAATAATATTGATGACGATATTTATACACTACTTACAAAAGAGCAACAGACATATTTTGATGTACACGATGCAGAATATGACGAATTGCTGGAGACAATGCGAGATGAAGTGTTTGAATTAATAGCAGAACAAATTAAAAAATATTAATATGAATATCAACCACGAAATAGTCCACACAATCTTTTACTACAATATCACTGTAAAAAACAACGAACATACAAGTATTTACAGCTACAAAGTAGACACAATAAACGGCAACTTGCTACAGATAGAGAGCGAAAAACCTGTTAGCCCTGAAGAATTGAATGAAGTGGAGAAATATGTTGAAGAAAACCTTAATAGTAAATGTAACTAATATGGACACAGACCAAACAGACGAACAGCTATTGCAACAGCGTGAGGAGCTTACAGCGGACATTGAGAAGGGTACAAATGGACGTATCACAGACAAACTAGGGTTATTACTAGAGATCGAGCGAGAACTAACACTACGAGAATAAATAATATGGAAAAAGTACGAAAATGCAAGGACTGCGAGCGCTTAACCATACTGGATAAATGCGTTTGTATAAATAAAAAGAAAAAAACACAGGGAGCTTATCAAACACGAATAAACGAAGCGCAGATTGCAGAGAAATAAATGCAATAAAAGAAAAATATACTTTAGTTATCACCTGTGCCTAATAGGTACAGGGTAACAAATAAGAACAGAATTGTCAACTAAACAAAAAACACATGCTAAAAAACATAGAAATAGAAAAAATCAGTGAAATAATTCCACTGATTAATGATCATGGGCTAGAGGCCTCGCAAGTTGCAGAGATGACAGGAAAATCACGATCAACGATAATGCGCTGGGTAGAAATACTAAGAAGTAAAGGTTACGAAATAAAATTCCACAAGGGCAGAGGAAGGCCGAGACTAAAAATCTAATTTACGGAAAGATTCTTCAGATGCCATTTCAATCATACTAGACTCTTCATTTGTAAGTTCTCTTTCATCATACTCTATAACCTTTTCAATAGTTTCAATTCTACGAACAAGGTTATAGTGATTTTCATTCTTGAAAGACCAACCGAGAGAATTGCTAGCACCACTTCTACTTAAAATACCAACCGCAGTAAGATTTTGTAAAAAAGTGTTGACAACTTCTGTTTCTAGTCCAATCTCATCAGCAACAATTTGAGTTGACAGAGATGAGGTAAAAGTAGCACTTGCTAATATTTTGAGGCAAGCTCTTTTTTCTTCATTAGCTAGAGAGTAGCCGATCCAATCCAGTGTATTTAATTGATCCTGGCTTAATGTAGTTGAGCCTGTCTCATGAAACTGCATTAGCATAAATGCTTTAGTAATACCAATCAACTGCAAGGCAACACGCATAGGGTACGCAGGAACAGGTATTCTATTAATATGCTCCCCTTTCCAATCTTTTTGTATAGCAGTTCGAACAGTCTCAGCAAATACTGATATGTTTATAAGTCTTTCTTTAACTTCATCAGGTACAGTCAAGTCAATATCATTGCCCTTATATGTCTGTATAACCGATTTTGTGTATTGTAAATATGCTTCTGATAGTTTGTCATTAAGCTCTGAACCATATAATGTACGAGATAATGCAAGGCTAGTGGCTTTTTCTGCGCTGAACTCTTTCATTCTGTAATAAATAAATCTTTCTCCTAAATCAGAGAACTCTTCAAATTTTGTGTAGACAGACGGTGTTGATCCTGCGATAACTCCCAAATAACCCTCCCAGTGTAAAGGTTTTTCCATGTTTCCGGAGTGTTTTGTCATTTCTCCATCAAATAATGCTCTGAATTGCGACATAATAACAGCTCTTGCGTCTCCAGACTTACTTAAAAGTATTGTGAGGTCGGAAATAGAGATCATTCCATGCTTTCCGATACCATCTTCTCGCAAAAGCAGTGATGCTTCAGCTCCTCCTTTTAACTTTGCTCCTGACAAGAAAGTATTTTCAGTCATATCGTCTACTTGGTGCATGAAACCATTATCTGATTGTGTAATGGGACGAATAATTTGTGACTTTCCTCCAGAAGAAGCTCCTATAACAATAAGCCATACCGGATCACCTATTTTTAATCTATTCGCAATAATAGAAGAAAGCGTTGCATCTATCACATTAGTGTCATCAAAATACTGATACTCTTGGATCACTTTTTTTAGTTCTGCTAGTTTCATATTTGTAGATCGTTTAATTCTTCAACCGCTTTTTTAAATGAGCAACTGTGCATAGACTTATAAACCTCAATACTATCGAATACTTTTCCACACATGCCGAAGCAGTAGGCAGTATTTGTTTCCGGGTAATAATTGAAGGAGGGTGTTTTTTCTTTTCCTCCCGCGTGGAAAGGGCAGATTATCTTATTTCTGTTGAAAGCAAGTAGGTTTGTCATCGGGTACTCTTTGGCTCTAGTAACATCATCAGAGGCAAATGATTTAAATGGTGCATTCTTGGGGGCGATTTTTGTATGAGCTTTTATGTAAGCTTCATGAAAGAAAATACTTTTGAATAGCGCAATACGAGACCCTCGATCATCAGACACATCAGAAATACCAGTGTAACTTCTCGCAGTTTTTATTAGTTCATGTAAGTCTCCACCTGATACAACATAGTCAGAAATGTCTTTCATGTTTGCTTTTTCCGGAAGCAATAATACTTTAGCGTTTGGTAGATACTGGAGAGCCTTCACAATTCCGTTAGCTCCTGCTTCATCGTTGTCAAAACAGATAATCACTTCTTTATCTTTAAGTAGATCAGCCCATTCTTCTTGGAAGCTCATTGCTCCGCCAGTAGAAGTAACTGCAGGTATGTTATGAGACCATGCCACGAGTGCGTCCTTCTCACCTTCTGTAATTAGTATTGTATTATGTGTTTTGGCCTTCCACCACCCATAGAGTGTCACCTTGCCCCCCTTATCGTAAGTGTATTTAGGGCCTACATCTGACAGGGGAGAGCGTCTGTACTTATTAAAAACGAAAGTACCATCAGCATCATGTACAGGGATGACTATGTTGTCATTGAAAGATAAAGAAAATTCCTGTTGAATACCGTCCGTTATTTTATTGGTTGATAACCAATCTTCGAATACTTTATTAAATTGCATGAATACATTCTATCACGTTTGCTCAGAATCGTGCAAGCTTGCCGTAAGTATACCTAGTTGCTATACTACTAAACATGAAACTAAACTGGACAATCGACAACGAATTCAGACACCCAGCAGGACTAACCGAAACTATTAAAATCAACGGTAAGAAGTACAACTTAAGATGGAGAAAGTGTCCTATAAACATTAGGAACATTTGGGTACTAGGGTTTGTGTATGAAACGAGAAAGGCAACAGATCGTATAAAAGACGATTGGTTTTTTATTATATATTATGGAAAGAGTTACAGGGTGTTCTCTAATAAAAAAATATGAAACTCTATAAGCATCAACAAGACATCGTAGACGAGGGCAAGCATCGAGCTGGCCTTTTTCTTGGCACTGGATCAGGTAAGACAATCACAGCATTGCACCTTGCATCAGGACCGACACTTGTAATCTGCCCAAAGACTGTACGAGATGATCGTGTGTGGGAGAAGAACCTCGAGAAGTGTGGTATTGATAGAGATGTAGATGTAATATCTAAAGAGGATTTCCGGCTAAAGAAATTTAACACTAGTAAATATTACGAAACTATTATAGGAGATGAGGCCCACCAACTTGCAGGCGTGATGCCTGACGTTAAGTGGAAGAACAAACGACCAATACCAAAGACTAGTGCCATCTATGAGAAGCTGGAACAATACATTGCTGAAAGGAAGCCTGAGAACGTGTATATGCTAACTGCTACACCTATAAGAAACCCCATGTGTGTATATGGCCTAGCTAAACTATTGGGTGTCAAATGGAATTTCTATGAGTTCAGGGACACATTCTATTTTGAAGTAAAGAAAGGATACAGGTCATTCTTCATCGTGAAGGACGCACTGAAAGAAAGACTAGGGCAAGCTGTACAAACTTTAGGATACACAGGGAGACTAGAGGACTATTTTGATGTGCCTGAGCAGATATACAAGGACTACAGTGTCGGAACAACAGACGTACAGAAAAAACGGCTACGAGAGATTGCAATAGAATTCCCGGATCCATTAGTTCTTACTGGCAAGAGGCACCAAATAGAGAATGGAGTTTTGAAGGGGGACGAATTCTCTGCGACCGAAGCATTTAAATGCAATAAAACTGACATAATAAAAGAACTTGCTTCAGAGTTTCCTAAAATGGTTATCTTTGCTAAGTTCACACAGCAGATTGCAGACATCAAAAAAGAGCTTTCAGATTACAAGGTGCTAACACTACAGGGTTCTACTAAGAACAGAGAGCAAGTGATCAAAGATGCAGAAGAATCAGATAATTGTATAATTGTAGTGCAGTCTCAAGTAAGCGCAGGGTATGAGCTACCAAGCTTCCCTGTAATGGTGTTTGCTTCATTAGATTACTCTATTGTGAACTACACACAGGCAATTGGGAGAATACAGAGAGCTAATGCTATTAAGAAGAATCTATACATTCACTTACTAGCAGGGGAGATTGACGTTGCGGTATACAAATCTATTAAAAATAAAGAAGACTTTAGCGAACGGATATATAGTGATTCTGTATAAATCTTTGCAGTAAACAATAAATATACAATATATGCAGAAGAAAGAAGCTAAATTCAATGCAAGGTTCAACTCATGGTGTCGCAACATCTATAAGAAAACAGGCGCCTATGAACTGAAGCAAACTACCGGACCATTCCCATACAGGAACTTACCTGAGCATCAGGAACATGCACTCCTTGCAGCAACCAATGGAACATTAGTGTATAAGATCAGTGACGAATCATCAGGCCACAAACCTTTTGACTGTTTCTGTTTCAGCAATGCACCGGCCTTCGTGGTGATCCTATATAATGGATCTAAAACTTTTTATTTAATTCCTATTAACAACTTTATCTTTCACAGAGACGATGTTTCTAAAAGAAAAAGCCTCACTGAAAGCGAGGCTTTAGAAATCTCTATTAGGAAAGTTAAGTTGAGTTAGAACGCTTGATTGTCTACAACAACATTAATATCTTCTGCAACTGCTTCTAGCGTGTCTTCTTCCGGTGCTGAAGACCCTCCATCTGCTCGATCTTCATCTGTTAATTCTTTAACAGTTTTAGCATCTTTGTTTTCGTCTAGGTTCTTACCGAAGTAACTGTAAATCTTTGCTCCATTCATTCCTTTTTCTGCCGGTGCTTTGATTTCTGTAAGTTCAATTGTAAGTGGATCTCCTACTCGTAGATTATCTGTAGCTGCTAGAACGAAAGCCAAATCTTTTACTCCTACGTTAATAAGTACTCCATCAACTTGTTTGATAGTAAGTCCTCGTTGTGATCGGAAGGACAATGTTCCATCTGCTCGATGTTCTTCTGGTCGGAAGAAAGCATCGGCAACGTACCCTTGTACATTTTCCCCTACTTTATCTGTCCAGCTTTTCCAGTTTCCCCACGCTGCGTCTCGTGGACGTGTTAGTGTTTGCTCTTTGTAATTTACGAAGTCATTTTTCTCTGACATATATTTATTATTATTTACTAATGCCATGTTTCCATAGCTCCCCTAGTATACTACTTGCGGTGAGCACATGCAAGTGCTACTATAACTACATGCAATACAACTTACCAAGTGGCTACATTTCATACAGTGCTTACACAATGTGGAAGTCTAGCAAGAAAAACTTTAGACAAAAATACTATGAGAAAGACTTTCACTTTGAAACAGCGGAGACAATCTTTGGTAAAGAGATTGCAGAAAAACTTGAGAATGGAGAGGAGGTTATTGAGGGTGTCGAGAAGTACGAAACAGCAGAGAAAAGACTAAAGGTGGTACTAACGGAAGGATTACCGTTATTAGGGTATCTTGATGGCTTCACTGAAGACACATTAAAGATCGTGGAGATCAAAACTGGTCATCTATCTAAGCAAGGTAAGTGTCCATGGGACGCTGTAAAAGTCCGGAAGCACAAACAATTAGTATGGTACACACTTATGGTTAAACTAGAGTACGGATCATACAACCCTATAGTTACGCTGCAGTGGCTTGAGACTGAATTCAAGAAGAAGAGTGTTGAGTTCGATGGTCACACATTAGAAGCTACTACACGAGAACTTGGGCTGACAGGCAAAATAGAATCATTCGATAGGGAAATGCGCGATTGGGAATTAGACAAATTAAAAGAAGATATACTATTAGTAGCAGAGGAGATTTCTAACGATTACACAGAATGGCAAAATCAGACAACGACAAAGCAATAAGCATGTACATGAGTATGCTTGCTAAGAAGAGCCACGAAAAGAACCCTAGAGGTAAAGAGTTCTATCAAAACATGGCTAAAAAGAGATGGGGAAAAGATAATGAATAGTGCTTGCGGTAAGCACTATTTTTTTGTATACTAAAGAAGTTACAACTAACAATAAATAAAATGGAAAATATATATACAGAATACGCAGAACTAAAGATGCAAGAGAAGGAAATTAAGAAACAGGTTGATGCAAAGAAAAAGCTTGTTGAGCAATTGATGGAAGAAGAAGGTAAAAAGCTTGAAAAGAATGAGCTAGGTACATTTGTTATGGTCCCTCGAAAGAAATGGACATACTCTAAAGAAGCTCAGGATCTTGATACTAAGTTGAAGTTACAAATTGAAGATGAGAGAGAAGATGGAACTGCCACATTTACAGAATCTAGCAGCGTTACATTTACAGCTAATAAGTAATATGACAAATATCCTAGAAGAAACATTGGTAGCAACTCCGGGGGACTGGGCAAAGTGGCGAGCCCACAAGTCAAACAAAGATTTATTCATAGAAGCAGAAGATAACAAAAACAAATGACAATAAAACAAATTCACGAAGCCATACAAACACTAGCAAGCGAGAACATGACAGAAGACGGAATCCACCATGATGACTGGTGCGATAGAGAGTTTGAGTATACAGACAGTATTGTAAGACAATTAGTAGAGGACTTTGAAGTAGAGATTAACTTAGTAGAAGAAGTACCACTATTTAAAGGAACTAGAGAAGCATTAGCAAACCTAACCAAATAAATATGTTAAACGACAAAACAACAAGAAAACAACGTATGCAGAAGAGCAAGAAGTTATCTAGTTTGGCAGGGATGTTTGATTTTAAGAATTTACCAAAAAGCTACTTTGAAGAAGATAAAGAAATAAACATTGCATACGCATTACTAATTGTAATTACACTAATAG
>Ga0208770_1000336_pt1 | contig 31748 bp, 40 predicted proteins | sample AntAceMetag02UK9_FD_184771 | JGI IMG/M metagenome (GOLD analysis project Ga0208770, IMG submission 184771) | Saline lake microbial communities from Ace Lake, Antarctica - Antarctic Ace Lake Metagenome 02UK9 (SPAdes) (version 2) | ecosystem: Environmental > Aquatic > Non-marine Saline and... | reverse complement strand
GTCCGTGTGTCCGTTAATGCACGCCCCTTGCCAGGCGTCTTCACCCTCAGCATGCACGTCAATGCGTCGGTCCCCAGTCAGATCCAGAAGCACCTTGACAACGTCAGTGCATCCCTTCCTGCACGCCCATCGCCAAGCGGCCTCATCGTCCGCGTGCACGTCGACACGGTCTTCTCCGGTGAGAGCCAGCAAAGCACACGCGTCTTCCACCGATCCGTGCCGGCACACTTTAACAAAGTCGGTGTGGTCGTACGCACCACCACCTCCAGCAGCGGCCATGCGGCCATGCGGCCATGCTACATGTGAATGTGGTTGCGGTGTGGTTCCCAGAGGCCGGTCAAGTGCCGGTACATGAGGTACCGGGTTGCAACCAGGCGAATTCAGGTTTGATGGGTTTGTCATCAGGCAACCCCTGAGTTCACGTTCCCTGGTTAATGGCGAGCGCCTTGCGCACCATCATGATCTGAATGTTCATGTCCACGTCACCTTTGAAGTTGGCGTCCCGATTGCCGTACTGCGCGTTGCCGTCGGGGTTCTCCTGCACGAGGATGACGTTGGCAATCACGCCGCCGGTACCATTATTACCGCCCGCCATGGCGTACGCGTTGAAGCGGCCGTCTGCGTTGAGCGCGATGGCCGACGTCACCAGAGGAGTGTGTGTTTGCAGCAGGCCTGAGGGTCCGGTGATCTGCACCGTGGCCACACTCTGGTTCGTGACCCGTGTCGTGTACTTGAGGTCCGGTAAGTTGTTGCTCCCTCCTTCCGACGCCTTGGCGCGCTTCATCGAGAAGGCGGTGCTCGGGTACCCGGTGTTGTTCCGGTACACCTCCAGCTTGTCCGCGTCCACTCGCACTCGGAAGGACAGGAAGCGCGCGTCCACACCTTCCTCCTCGGGCGTGAGATGATGGATGATGCCCATGAATCCCGTCTGCGCCTCGCCCGGGCTGTGGTCCGACTCGGACACGCGCTGGTTCTTGGGCAGGCGGTGCGAGGCGTCCTGCCGGCCCAGGACGATCGCGGCCAGCACGAGCCCAGCAACCCCGCACAGGATTCCCAGCATCGTCACGATGAATCGGAGGTTGCCCTGGGATTCTCGCTTGGACACTGGCGCGGGCAGGGGAGGACCTTCGTTTGCTATTTGCAGCAGCCGGCGCTCGTTGGCGAGCCGCACGTCGGCATCCAACTCCGCCACACGAGCCGCTCGGGCGGCCGCCGCCGGTCGTTCCCAGATCTGTCCGGCCATGCGCGCGCTGCACAGTTTCACCCTTTGCGACCCCGGGAGAACGAAAGCCGACGCGAGCATGCTGTGGCGTACGGTGGTGGCTCTCTTGATCGTGCTGGCCCTGCTGGCGTTCCACGCCGTGGGCATCGTTCTGGCGATTCGGGTGCAGCAAGCGCGTCGGGAGGGAACGTGTCCGGGCGTCCCAGACAAGTGGATGGCGTGGCCGCTGATCGTGGCTTCGGGCGTCGAGATATTCGTGACTTTGGTGCTGGTGCTCGGTGGATTCTTCATCGTGTTCCAGCACACATCTTCGCGTCGCGAGGCCAGCATCGAAGACCGAGCGGAGCTGCTCCGATCCACCGTAGCCGGGGCGGCGTCACAGACCCTGGGGATTCTCGACGCCCCCCCGGTGGAGCCGATCCTCCGCCGCCGGCTGGGCGTGCGAGACTTGGGGAACACGAATTACACCGAAGCTTGAAGCGCGATGCGCGATTGATCGGCCGACGCCAGCCAGGGACGACACGTGCGATGCCCATGAGCTTTGTCAGTCTTCGTCTTCGGCCTCGTCTCCGTCTTCCTGATCTTCGGCCTCGTCTCCGTCTTCGTCGTCTCCGTCGTCGTTGTCGCCTTCGTTGGCGACGCGAAGCAGGTGCAGGAATCGCACGTCCGAATCTTGGATGCGGCGAATCCGGGTCGCCAAGCCTTCGTCGAATCTTGTGCCCAGACCGAGGTTTAGTAGAGATGCGGGCGCACCAGCCAGCCTCGGTCCCTGCGCGTACGAGAGCAGGGGAACGGCCATGGGCTCCCCCCAGGCGCGATCCACGGAGCCGGCTGTACCCGGTAAGCGAATTTGGCTGCGACGCACCGGAAGCCGTCTGCTGCCGGATTCGAACCCGCGCGCGACGGATGATTGTACCAGGCCGGCTGCTGCTGCCGCCTCCGTCCGGAGAATGGGTTCGTCCTCGCTGCCTTCACTGTCCGTGGACCTCGTGCCGCGGATACGATCGCCATCCGCATCTCCTAGGTTCACCAGCACCCAGGACGGAGCTGCAACTCGCGAGTGCGGTGTTAGGAAGCTCTCCGAGACGCAGGTTCTGCGCGCAAGGTCCGAGCAAAGGTGCTCGAGAGCCTCGTCGATCTGGCACAGGTTCAACTCAGCCATCGACGACGCAAACAGAACAGCCCCTCCCTTGCCGTCGAGGGCCGCGCGCGCCTCCAGAAGCAGCTGTGTCCTCCGGTCTGCCTGCTTGAGCTTGTGGCAGGGCACCAGGATCCACTGAGGCGCCACGGGGACGCTCAGGAAGCCGGGAACCGTAAGTGCAACCTGTGTCCTGCGGTGCACCAGCTGCGTCAGAGTCACCGGTGTCTTCAAAGGGCGCATGAGACCCGCCGATCTTTGTCCTATCGTCCCCGGAACCAGAACTACCCCGGGCTCACCCAGGAAGCCGTGGGCCACAGCCTGCGTCGCGCGGTCTAGCTGGACCATAGGATTGTCGTCCTCTCCGCGCCCCGCAAACAGGCCGCGAGTGCGACGAAGGAAGTCCGCAACCGCGTGTCCTTCCTCCACACGAATCGCTCGACCGATCATCTCCGAGCCGTGCCAGTAAAATCCACGGCTCGGCGACTCGCCTCCCGTCCCGGCGCCCGACGCGGCCGGTGCCGACTCCGTACCATCCTGCACACGAGGCGTTCGGCGCACCCGAACGGCGTCCTTGGGCAGACACAGCACCCGACGGCACTGCGGGCACGTGGAAGTTGCCGTGCCGGGGCTGGTGGAGTGCCACCGCATCAGAGCCGCGGACTGGAACCAATGGCCGCACGCAGTGAGGCAATCCGCGGGTTGCACGGCTATCACGCATTCCGGGCGGTCCTGAGACAGCGCCTCAGAGAGGACGCGTTCCGAATCGACCATCTGCTGCTGCAGCAGCGCCTGCCGGCGGTGAGCATCCTCCGTCTCCTCGGCCTGGTGCTACACGCGTCTGCGTATCATCCCAATCGTCATGCCTCGGCGCATGACATCGTCCAGTCCCTGACCCTAGCTCAATCGCATCTCGTGCTCAAGAAGCGCTTCAAAGCGGTCCGCAGGTCCGGGTCCGCGTGGGCACGCCCTCGCTTCCTTCAGACACTCTTCCCAGATTGCCAGCTTCTCCTGGTTCTTTGCCAGGATCTAGTGCGCGTCATCCAGCTGTGGCTTCAGCGTAGCTTGGAAGTATTCCAGAACAGCGTCCTCTCCCACTTCTTGCACACGTCGATCCGGCAACGCTTCATCGTGGTCTGAAGCATCGTCTTCGGCTTCCGGGGCAGCCTGCCCGGCCCGGGCGTCGGAGAATTCTCCCGCCGAGGTTCCCCCTCCCGGACCGACAACTCCCGGACCGACTCCCGGACGTGGCCTCTCGAGCGGGGTGATCCGGAGCTGTGGCAGGATCACACACACGCGCCTGGGGTCCTCGGCCACTGTGGCGGGAATCTTGTGTGTTGTCATCCTTACGTCGTGCAGACGCGTGTCTCGGGGCACGGCCCACCGTGTTAGCCACTCGGAAGCCGTGAGCAGGCCTTCGGCGCCGCTTCGCACCATTCGCACCAGGAACCAGTGCCTCCGTCGGCCCGCCAAAAGCGTCGGCAGCCCTCCCGCCCAGCGGCTGTTGCGAACGGAGTTCAAGTTGCGCTGCAGGAATCGGATCGGGACGGTCGCAAACGCACCCTGCGTCGCGACTTCCACGGCCAAAGGATCCCCGACATCGCGGAACTCCGCTGGCCTCTGCAGCAGACGCAGCGCCAGGCGAGCCCAGGCAATGCCAAATCCGTTCTTGTTGGTCACGCTGTGTGGAATAAGGATTACGTCAGGTTCTTGCTCTGCCTCTTGCTCTGCCTCTGCCTCTTGCTCTGCCTCTGCCTCTTGCGCTGCCTCTGCCTCTTGCTCTCCCTCGTCGTTGCCCGCCACCGACTCGATGACTTTGCAAAGGGTGCTCGAGACGTTCGTCGCCACGCGCACTCGAAGCGACGACCAGCTGGGCTGCGACGCGTTGATGGCGACACACACCCAGTCGGGCGCCAGCACCACTGCTCCGCGACGCCCGCCGCTGGGGTCCGATGGATCACCGTCCGCCTGGGATGCCGCCGACCAAACTAGCCGACAAAGAGCATGCAGCAAAGGGTCCGTGCACACCCGCGTCCGGTCGGAACCGCCGGCCCCCAGCATCGCCTCCTGCAGGCTCTGCTCCATACGCATCGCGGCCGAAGTCTCTCTGTCGGAACGGGCCCGGACGCCCCAGTGGGACAAACAGACCTCTGCCTCTGCCCCTTCCCCTTCCCCTTCCCCTTCCCCTTCCTCTGTCGCTGCCCCTGCGTCCGCGGTCGTTCTCTCCGTCGACGCCGCTGCGAGTGAAGACTCGGTTCCCGCGCCGCCGCCGCCGGAGCCCGAACTCGAGGGTTGCGCTTCCGCGACCGAGGTGGTGAACATGCGAAGCGGCCGGTCGTTGCGTACGGCTCGCAGCAGCCCGTGTGTAGCTCCATGCAGCACCACGGACGAGACCGAATCGGGGTGCATCAGTGCGACTCCAAGCGGAAGCCGTTGCAGCGGCCGCAGAAGCCGAAGATACTAGGCCAGGCGGCTGATTGAATAATCGTCTCCCTGCGCCGCCGACGGGATCTAAGCCCGCTTCGCTCCGTCAAGTACGAGCACCAGCACACCAGACGCGTCGCCGAGGCCCTGCTTGCACGGAACGATCCACTAGTATCTCGCGTGATGAATCGAATCCAGGGTAGCCTGGAGCGCCTGCGACTGCGATCGTCGTGATTCGCTCCATCTCTCGTCGCTTGTTGCAAGGCGCCACGCGGGATACCGATCCAACACCTGGTGCGACTTGGTGGCCAGAGCTATCACAACAATCTCTCGTTCGTCCGGCACAGGAAGATCCCCAAACACGGAAGCCGACAGCATTCTGCCGCAAAGACCCTGCGTGGTTGTTTGAGGGAAGGACCTGACACAGGAATTTTAGCAATGTCGTGCCGAGTGCGGACACTGAAGGACACACCCTTGTGCCGTCAAGTGCCGTCAAGTGCCGGTTCCGATTCCAGTTCCGCTTGCACCCGCGGAAGCCAAGCTTCACTTTACGCACGACTGAATGGAATCGTAGGGGCACCCCACGGCACCCAAAGGCAGATCCGGGCGCAAACCACCTCCGTCCCGTCCGATCTCGATGCTGCCCGGAGCCAAGAAGTCAATGGAGAGCCGACGGAAGACCGGTATGAAGCCGAAGCAGCGCGCCGATGCCAGGCGCTCCAATACCAAACGAACCGCAGAGACGACTCGAGAAGACGACGTTTAGTTGGCCTCTTCCACGCGAGAGCAAGCATCGTCGCCGGAGCCGCCGGAGCCGCCGGAGCCGCCGGCATCTCCTTTGGGCTGCGGAGGCGGCGTCCCCATGCTGTCCGATTCGTCGTCATCCGACGAAGAGGAAGATGAGGACGAGATGGAGGCTCCGTCCGTTCAGGTCCATCTGCCTCCCGAGCTCAGCGCTGCGCTGCCGATGATGGACGCGGAAGAGAGCGGTTCTGTCGCGTCGGCGTCGGCGTCGGCGTCAGGAGCAGGAGCAGGAGCAGGAGCGGGGGCGGGGGCGGGGGCGGGGGCGAGCCGAAGCGTCCAACGCGGGCTCCCGCACATCCGTGAAGTCGAGTGCAGCTACTTGCGGTCCAGCTCGATGGCTCCGCAGTACGCGGAAGAGTGTGTGCTGTCCCGGTTCAACTTTAGCGCGTCCAAGTACCCGAAGAGCTGTAATCTGCACTGCGCCTGGGACTTCCACCCCTTCAAGGGGAAGCCGTGGTTTGCGGTCATTCGTAAGATCAAGCATAGGACGACGGCAGCGGCCGACCCGGGAGGCGAGGACGACGTGCTGCCCGGGGCGTCGTTTACGGAGCTCTATCCCAAGGTGTTCTGCTCACCCGGATGCCGGAACTCGTACCTCAGGGATCACGCGCCCAAGGGGTCCATGGCGCGGCAGCTCATGCTCAGCCACGAGATGGACGTGTCCCTCGGGCTCTGGCCTCAGTCAAGGATGCAGCCGTTTGCCGCGAGCCCGCAGCGCCTGGCAAAGGTCGGTGGCAGCATGACCCTGCAGCAGTTCCGGATGCACGCCTTTGGAATGCACCATCGGTACCAGCAGCTCCCCGGACGCTACGTCGTGGTCGAGGGGCACGGCGACTTTGGCATGGACACGCACATCACGCGGCACATCTTGGTGAAGCCGCTCATTCGAGGGGAGGATGCGCGGGAAGAGATGAGGGAGATGCGCCGGATCGCTGGCCTGCCGGAGGACGACACGGCGTTCCCCGATGACGACGACGACGACGACGACGAATTCGACGGCGACGGCGACGACGAATTCGACGGCGACGGCGATGGCACACGGTCGAAGACGATGACGGACGAAGGGGACGACTACGATCCCATGTGTGCCGACAACGAGGACGTAGAGAGGGAGATGGGCATCCCCAGGTCTGGTGCGCACGGCGACGAGGTGCTGCGAAGGCTAAACCGCATGACCGAGGCCGAGCGAGGTGCCCTGGGAGACGCGCGCCTGATGGGGTACCTCCGGCAGACCCTGATCGAGGGAGTGAGCGTGGCGCGTCGCGACCAGGAGGTGCTTCGGAAGGCCGAGGACGGGCAGGTGCTTACGGCGGATGAGCGGTAGCGGCAAAAGTCCCTGGGCGACACCCGGTCGCGGGAGCGCCGCGTCGCCGACAAGAAGAAGGAGCACTCGATCGTGGACGACCGGCGCGGTGGCACGGCCCAGCCTCGGCAGTCGGGCGCCAAGTACCAGAGGATCCAGGCGCTGCAGCAGCACGGCGACGAGGCCCACGCCATTGTGGAGGAGGAACTCATGACGGGAGGCACGGGCGACAGCGCTGGTCTGAAGAAGTTCGACCGCGGTGTCATGGACGAGTCCGTGGAACGGCTGCACCGGGATCTTGCTCGGCAGAAAGCCGAGATTGCCGCTTCTGGGGATGAAGAGAGCAAGGACGACGTCGCGGGCATCGATCCCGGTCTGGGCGAGACCGGAGCTGCTGCTGCCGGTCCTGCTGCTGCTGCTGCTGGCGGGGGCGGATTCGGCAGCAGATCGTCCGGTTCCGGTTCCGGTTCCGGTTCCGGATCCAGTTCCGGTTCCAGTTCCAGTTCCGGCTCCGGTTCCGGCCGGGGTGCCACAGGCCATCGTGGGTGATGGCGGTCGTGACTTTGCCATCGTGGCGATGGAGCAGCTGCACACCATGGAGGCGTGGAGGGCTCCCTGGGAGGCAGACGCCCGCAACGCTTGGGCGCCTTGGGCGTACCGACTATACCGGGTTGCCCCCTGGCCGGCAGGGCACGATGGAGCGGACGACTTTAGCCTGTGCGCGCGACTGAGCCCCGACCTCGCCAATCTTCGCATGGTGGAGCCCTGCATGGACCGCATCGCGCGCGACTTTGCCGGACGACTGTTCCTGTGGGAATCGGTGGCCTGCGCGCTGCTGCTGCTGTGGGCCGCCTGCGAGGTCAGGGCCGCCGTTCGCGCTGGATGCCGATGGGCCTGCTGCCGGATTGATCTCAGGAGGGACTGAGGGAAGAGCCGAAGCGAGAGAGAGAGAGAGGGGGAGAACGAAACCGATGTCGGCCTGCGGGGGCCAGCGGCAGCTGCGGGTGGAGAACCACACCCCGCGGACGCTGTACTTTGATCCTCCGTTTGCCACGGATTACGAGGCGGGCCGCACGATCCGTCCCGGCGGGGCTCTGGTGACGACGGACGGGGTGACGGTGTCGTCGTACCTGGAGCAGACCACGCTGGGAGCGGGCGGGGGCTTGTACGTGCTTCGTCCCGGGGCTCCCGCGTCGCGGGCCGCTCTGCAGCAAGCCGTCTCCGGAACGGGCTTCCGCTTCGGATTCCTGGTGCAGAACGAGTGCGCCCAGGGGCAGCCGGAGGAGTACCGCAGCGGAAGGCTGCTGATCCGAGCTCGCACGGACGGGTCGACCGTGACGGTGCGGGTGCTGTACGATGCTTACTGGGCTGAGGCCGCATTTATAACGCTGGCAACTGTGCTGGGGGTGGCGGCGGTTGCCATGGGAGCGGCGGCGCTCTGGGGCGTGCGCAACCCGGACAAGGCGGGGCCGCGTTGGCTGAGCAGGCAGAGGAAGGACGGTTGGCGCACAAGCGACAAGCGAATGATCAGCACAGATGCGTGATGCGATGCGATGAGATGAGATATTAAGTAACAGGAACCAGGTCCGAGTCACGGCCATCCTCAGGCCGCCTCCTCCTCTTCCGATTCCAATGTTCTTGCTGCACGGATGCGCCTCCACATCGGCTCGGCTTGCAGCGCAGGCAGCATTCCGTCTGCGTCCACGTCCCATGTCAAGAACGTTGCAACGGGGTTGGAAGTGGCGAGTTGCAGCACGACGAACTCTCCCGGCACCTCGGCGTCGTCGATCACCCTGGCCCAAAGGCGGTACCCACTGATTTGGCTCGCGTGCACCAGCCAGGCTTCCACGGTGAGAACCACGAACCAATCGCCGTCACGACTCTCGAACACGAACGACATCTCTGGGTGTGCGCGCGCAGCCCACCTCTGAGTTGGAACCGAAGTGCCGGTTGTCGCATCGTCGTCACACAACGGCCCGCAGCCGGTGCTGGGATCGGCGCTCCATTGCATCGGGCCACCGGGCCACGACAACGTACGTGACAAAGGCCAGCCCAAGGATCCCGACGCAACCGAGAACGGTTCCGATGATGGCGGCGGCGCGACCGTGCTGGAGGTCCGTGTCGCCTCGGTCCCGGCACGTCTTGCTCTTGTCGTACAGGTCGAGGCCGCCGACGCCCGCGACGATGGCGCCAACGCACCCAAGGAGCGCCACCGCGATCGCGGCTACCCAGAGCGTTCTCTCCTGCATGAACGCGGGTGAGAGGGAGAGACGACGGCGTGGAGCTCGGACTCGCAGCGGTTTCGCGGAGCGGCGGAGCCTTCCTTCGGACGAAACCCCACCGAGCCAGGCACACCATGGAAGCAGCTCCTCCCGCACGACGCCCGGTGCCAGCACGGTCCCTTCCGAAGCCTTTGAAGTGGACGGAATCGTGGACGGCGTACGCCGTCCTCCTGGGAGTGGGATTGGTGGCTCTGGCTCTGGCGGCCGGAGCGATCGGGATCGCGGCGTTCGGCGAAGCCTCCGGGATCGCCCGTGCGCTCGACTGCCAGGGCAACGGCGGAGCCTGCGTCCTCGTCAACGGGACGGACCTGGTGCTGGCGTCTCCGGATCAGTCCCACACCGCGCGGCTGTCGACGATCGACGACGGGCCGTTCGGGTCGGCGCTGAGCCTCGAGGTGCGCACGGGCACAACCAATGGGGACCAGTCGCGGTACGTCTTCCGGGGGGACGGTACCATCGAGGTCCGGAACGCAGCGGGGCAGGCGAGCTACACGCTCAGCCGCGACTGTCTCGGCCAGGGCGGGAACGCCGCGTGCACCGACTTCTGAGGACTCCGAGCGCCGCCGGGGCCGGCACAAAGCCGGGGACATCCTCTGCACGGTTGCTACCGCTTCCGCCGTTCGATGCTGCGGGCGATGGATACAGATGCTTCCTCAGCCGTAGTTCCGGCTGCCAGGCTTCTGGCCAGCCGCCTCCACGTGGACGCACGGGAGACCGTGCGTCTGCAGGCCGTCGAGACCGCCGAAGGGTGCGTCCTGTCCGATCCCTCCGGCGAGGGCACGCTCCTCCGCCCCGTTGCAGCCGCCCGACTTCCCCTGCGACCGGATGCCTGCATGGTTCTGCTCGACGAGATGCGCGCCGAGGACGACAGCGGGCCGGGGGACGCTCGGGAGGCCAAGCCGTACCTGGGGCTCGTGCACTGGATGTTTGGAGGAGTGCGGCTTCGGCGGGATGATCCGTGGCTAGTGGTCTGCCCGTCGGTGCGGATCTTGGGCAAGACGACTCCCATGATGCTGTTCGACCACCGGGCCAGTCTTCCGTGCGGGCAGAGGGACTTTGATCCAAACCCCCTGGTGCGCGCTGAGGGCATCGCCAACAAGCCGCAGGCGGTTCTGGTGCTGGAGCGGCGTGCAGGGGAGATTGATCCCAATGCAGAGGGAGACAACGACAAAGAGGACGACGAAGAGGATGATGAGGGCGAAGGCGACGAGGACGAGGACGACGAAGAGGACGACGAGGAAGCGGGCGGTGGAGGCGGGGGAGTGGCGGATCTCATGGAAGATGACGAGGAGGAGGAGGATGACGACGATGGGATGGATGGGGAGGACGATGACGACGGAGAGGACGAGGAGGACTACGACGACGAAGACGAAGAAGAGGATGAGGATGATTGAGAAGCTGTCATCAGGCCAGCCCAAACGCCGACTGCCAGTCGTAGGCCCCAACCTCTATGTTGAGGGCCGCGGTCCGCAAACCCTGGATGTGCTCCAAGTAGTCTTTCCTATTGCGGATCCCTTTGGCTGCGTTCGACCCTGACAACTCTATGGTTCTCGCGTTTGTATCTTTAACTCCCTTCTTTGGCTGAGCTCTCTGCGTAGCTCCCTTTAACCCCATCTGAGAGCAGGCGTTTCTGAACACGTTGTATTGATCGACCTATTTCGGTGTTACAAAATCTGTACCATCGGCTTTTTTCTTGAACTCGACCTCGGTATTGTAGTTGAACTTCAATGGTCCACTCTCAGGCGTCCAAGTACGAACGTTCGTTTCACCATTTTCTACCACCACGACCTAAGCGGGGCCGTAACGCAGCGCAAAAGCCGCCAGCAGTGCTGCTTTGTAGCCGTTGCTGACCACTTTGGATCGCAAGCTTGCAAAGTCTGTAACGTCGCCACCACCGTCGCCACCACCGCCGCCAGCGGGGGGACCGTCGCCACCACCGCCGCCGCTAGAGGGACCACCGGCACCAGAGTTAGGCTGACCCGCCGCCTCTTCCTCTGTCTCCTCGTCCGAACCCGCCGCCTCTTCCTCTGTCTCCTCGTCCGAATCCGCCGCCTCCTCCTCCTCCTCCTCCTCCGGCTTCGCGAGCTATTCGCCGAATACGATTTGGTAATCTTCAAGGATCTGTTTGAAGGTCTCCCAGGCCTAGATGGCAAAATAGAGTGTACCGCTTTTATCCATCGAGAGGTCGGTGGCGTTAAGAAGATTCTATACGCTCTCCGGTTGGTTTTGAGCCAACGCCTTGAGCGCGTCGTTCAACATATTCGCTACAATCTCGTCGAAGGTGTCCATCGCTCTTCGCAACGATTCGGCCTTAGCGGCACCATCCAGCAAGGCCTTTGTGGAAACTTCCACCGTATTCAACAACTCAGCAAACTCCGCTTGGTCGCGGTTCTCCAGCTGCGACTTTAGTATTACTGCTGCGGCCGCGGCCGTCGCTTTGTCGGCACGGAATTTCGTGACTCGGTGTGTCAGATTTTCGACTTCCAGATCCGCGACTATGTCTCTTAAAATCGCCGACTTCGTCATCTCTTTGGAAAACCTGGCGAATTGAGCGGGGTACTCCTTGATCTCAATCGTGATCTTTTGCCAAGTCTCGAACGCTGCCGCATACTTTGCAAGAAATTCGGCGAGCAGATCCTCCTCCGCCTTCTTCCTGGCTGCCTCCTCCTCCGCCTTCTTCCTGGCTGCCGCCGCTGCCTCCTCTGTCTCGTCGGTGCTGACGGACGAGGAAGTTCCTGCAGACTCAGCTGACTATACGGCGGATACATGTGTCGTTGGTGCAGTGCTCCGCAAGGCAAACCCCAGAATGCGTTCGCACTTATCCCGAATGAAATCCGGGATGGTCGCATCAACGCGATTCGGGACATCCGCGACCGCTGCCATCGCGGCACCGGCCGATTCCTCGCCCCCCTCGGCCCCTTTGGCGCCCTCTGTTCCCTCTTCCATTGCTTCGTCGCCCGGGTCCTTGGGCTTGAGCATGACCATGGCCCGGTCCCATGTGCTCCGCACGAACGCCTCCGGGCAGTGCACGGAAGGCACGCCCACCTTCGTCGCCTGCGCCGTATTGGAGCCGTCGTCGTCGAAGAACAGCAGCCGAGCCAATCTATACCCCTTGCGCTAGCATATTTCTACCAGCTGCGGGTTCTTGCCGTTTAGCGTCGGACGCCCGTCCCGGCCGCCCACCGTGGCCGGCGTGCTCACCCTATCGGGCCCGAACGAGTCCCCCACGGCTCGCTCTAGGTACGCCTGGATCACCTCGTTGCGCCCGAACGAAGCCACGTGCACGTCAATACCCGCTTCTATCAGTCGGTGCACCAGCGTCGTGAAGAACTCTAGATCCGCGAAGTCGGCCCCCAGGTCCCTGCTCGCCACGGCCTCCCTGCTCCTGATGCCCGTGCGATACGAGTGGATGCGCAGGATGGTGAGGTCGAAGTCCCACACCACCGCGTCCACTCTCGCACGAAGCCAGTCGGGCACCGGGTTGTCCCCGCGCATAGAGATCTCCTTGCGCATATTGGCTTTCTCGCCGAGGCCCGGGGTACCGCGATTCGAGACACCCGCGACCGCTGCCATGATCAGGTTTCTGTGTGCCACCACCAACGGGCTGTTTGGCAAGCGCGATAAAGCTCCCGCCAACGGTACGTCCCGATTTGACACGCGTAGAAGGTAATCTCACTGCTTCATCTTCTTCCTGGCTGCCTCCTCCTCCTTCCTGGCTTCCTCCGCTGCCTTCTCCCAGTCCACATTTGTGGCTTTAACGACCCTTAGCCACTTCTCCCAGGCCTCGACGGCAAATAAGAATCGATCGCCCTCACTCTAGACGTCGGTGGTGTTAAGTAGGGATATGTCCTCCTATTTGGATGCTTTAGCCGCCAACGCCTTGAGCTTCTTGTTCAACCTCTGCGCTACAATCTTGTCGAAGTTTACCATCGCGCTTCGCAACGATTCGGCATCATCGGCAGCAACCCGCAAGGCCTCTGTGGAAACTTCCACCGTATTCCTGTACTTTTGCAACTCAGCAAACTTCGCTTGGCTGAGGTCGATGAGTGGCAACTCAGCAAACTTCACTTGGCTGAGGTCGATGAGTTGCAACTGTTGCATTGCTGCGTTGGCCGCGGCCACCGCTTTGTCGGCACGGAATTCCGTGACTTGGTGTGTCGGATCTTCGATATCCGCGATTATGTCTCTTAAAATCTCGGAGGTCTCCATCGCATCGGAAAACTCGTTGAATTTATCGGGGAACTCCTTGATCTAAATCGTGATCATCTTTTGCCAATTCTAAAGCGCTGACGCATGCTGTTCAAGCAATCCGGTGAGCAGCTCCTTCGTCCTGGCTGCCGCCGCCACCTGTGTCTCGTCGGTGCTGACGGACGAGGAAGTTCCTGCAGACTCAGCTGACTATACGGCGGATACAGGTGTCGTTGGTGCAGTGCTCAGCAAGGCAAACCCCAGAATGCGTTCGCACTTATCCCGAATGAAATCCGGGATGACCGCACCGCGATTCGAGGCACCCGCGACCGCTGCCATGATCAGGTTTCTGTGTGCCACCACCAATCCCGTGCTCTCGCTGGGTCGTTCATTCAATCCGGAAGCTTCCGATTCACTAAAACCCGGAACACCTGCGGTTGCAACCCATCTGGTAACGAGAACCGGCACTCGAACACACCCGGGAACCACGGCCGGTACGACCACACTTTACCCGACTTTATAGTTGGCAGACGACAGCCGCCGGCGGCAAAAGTGTGCACACTCTACTCCCCCGCAACCATGGCATCCGCATCCAGCAAACGCCCTTCCGTGTCCGTGGCGGACGTGTACGACCTCGCGATTCTGTAGGTGCGCACCAAGAACGGATCGCTCGTGTCCGTGGTCAAGCCGCTCGGCAAGGACGGGAAGCCGCTGGGGCCCTCGGACATTGCCTTCGGGAGCCTCTTTCAAGGATCCAAGATACGCATCATTGACACCTCCCGGCAGGACCGTGGCGGAGACAGTGGCGAAGGCCTGCTGGGCAGCTCCACCGCGGTTTTTCCGAAGCACCGGGGGTACATCGACTTCACCCGCGAGCGCGTGAGCTTTGATCCGGACGCCGAAGACACCAAGAAGATGGCGCTGCGCCGCGAGCAAGAGTTTGCTGGCGTGGTGCGGCTGGCGTCCGCCATCGAGCGGCTGCAAAAGTCTCAGTTCCCTTCCAAAAAGTCGTACAACCTACCGATCCGGCAGTCGGCGGAACGCGATTGGGACGAGGCGCCGCTGCCGAGCGACAAGAGCGACTCCATCACGATGGTGTGCGCCGTGCAGATCATGGAGAACGAGCCCACCCGCAGCGGCAAGGACACCAAGCCCCTGACACCCATGTACATGTCGAGCTTCAAGATCGACCCCAGTACGCAGCGGCTGGCGTACCGCATGCGCACCAACGCCAGCGGCAAGAAGGTGAAGGTCTACCAGGAGCAAGAGGACTACCTCGACGAGGCGGGCAAGCTGGCGCTCGTGTCTCGGTCGGACGCACGGATCGAGATCATCGGCCACGGGTCCGTCCGCGTGGCCACGCCCAACCTGTACTCGATGGGCGTCTGCTCTCCCGTGTACCTGCAGCATCTGGGCGTCTCGGCCAAGCACGAGGGAGACACAGCGGCCGAGGAGGAGGCGCCCGAAGACATGTCGGACGGCATGATGGAGCAGATCCTTCGGAAGCAGCTTCGGGCCGGCGGAGGCGGCGGTGGAGGCGGCGGCGGGGGCAAGGCCGTCAGCGGAGGCGAAGGGAGACGCCGCGATCCGCCGCACGCCGAGGCCAAGTCCGAAGCCGAGGACGAGGACGAGGAAGACTTCGGGTTTGGCGCAAAGCCAGCTGCAGCGGAAGCGGGGGATGGATCTCCAGAAGACACACTGGCTTCGAGCAGCAGCAGCAGCAGCGCGTTCCCAGCGGCCGGAGCAGGGGCGGCATCGCGACCCGCGCTGTCCCTCGAGCGCTCCGACACGGCGCCGACGGTTCCGACGGAAGACGTCAGCGACGACGACAGCGACGAAGATGAGGATGAGGAGGATTCCTCAGAGGACGAATCAGAGGAGGAAGAGGCGGAAGACGACGACGACGACGACTCGGACGAGGAGAGCGATGAAGAGACAGAGGAAGAGCGCCGCGAACGCGAGGAGCTCGAGAACGTGTTGGCAGCCAAGGCACAGAAGAAGCAGGCAACCGTCAAGTCCAAGGGCAAGAAGAAGAAGGCCGCTTCGGATCCGGCTCCGCCACCGGCAGCTGCTGCGGGCACGAAGCGACGCCGCGCCGACGGGAGCGGCGAGGCCAAAGCCGTCAAGAAGAAGCGCAAGAAGACCAAGGTGGCCTGATAGACGGAGGTCGTTTTGGCTTAGCCCCTCGGACGCCTGCCCTTGGGCTTGCCGCTGCGTGCGCGGCTCGAGGCCGCGCTCGCCCAGCGGGACGGAGGAGCGGAGCCGTCGGGGCGCGAGAAGATGGTGGCGGGCGGGATGCTGGAGTCGTCGTCCGCTTTTGCGGTCTAGTCGCCGGTCTCGTGGAGGGAGCTGGAGCTTGGCTTGATGCGCTGCTGAATTACGACCTTGTCTCGCAGAGTTCTTGGAAGCGCCACTCGCATCTCTATCGTGCCCCGCTCGCACGCTATCTCGTACACGGGCACCCAGTTGCCGGTACCGTTCTGGCCCGCCATCCACACGAGGTCGGTCTGCACCGGTTGCGTGCGCCGCACCAAGTCGGCAAACTCGCTCCTGGTCGTCGTCACGGAATCCCAGCCTGACATGCCGCGCGCGCGAGAAAGCACGCCGTTTACGTAATGGCCACCAGCCATCCGTTCGCTGACCGGACCCGCGACTCGTCCCGAACGCGGGTCGCTTGGGATGCGGAGGAGGAGCGGGATGCAGTCCTCCGGTCGCGGCTCCTTCGAGACCGGCGGGACCGCGAACTGTTTGCCATGAATCCCCGGGACGTCAACCCTCGAGCTTTGGCCGCGGCGCGCCAGCGGTAGCAGCGGTAGCAGCGGTAGCAGCGGTAGCAGCGGTAGCAGCGGTAGCAGCGGTAGCAGCGGTAGCAGCGGTAGCAGTAGCAGCAGAAGCCGCATGCCGCCGACGAGACAAAAAAGCCCCCCGCGCCTCCCGGCAAACCCGCGTCGTTCGTGATCGACATGTCCTTCTCCAGGCGGCTTCGGCGCAGACCGCCGCTAGAGGACCGCTCCGACGTGCCGCGGCGCAGCATCTTGCAGGCGGTGCTCGTGGGCGCCGGCCCTCCGCTCAGGTAGCAGCTTCAGAAGGAAGGAGCCATCTTCTGCTTTGTGCCGGCAGCGGCCTCGGGCGAGCCGCTTCGGGTGCAAGCGGACGGCGAGGTTCCGTCGGGTGCCACGCTGGAGTCGTGGGTGGGGCACTCCGCCGCCCACGCGCTCTTCAACCTGGCGCAAAGCTCGGGTCTGCACGACTCGGCAGAGGCGCTGGAGGACGCGGGGCCGGGACGGCTTTGGCAGCTGGTTGTGCAACTAGCATCCCGGGCGGCCGCCGACACGGCCCGACAGATGCGTCGCCCCGACGACGCTGACCGCAGAGCCGGTCTCCTGCATTCGTTGGAGAAGGAAGCCGCTCCCGCTCCGGTCAAGGTGTCGGATCCGTTCGAGGCAGTTCTACTGGACCCGACCGCGGTAGGAAGGGTTACGCGGGGATTTGCGGGCGATCGGGTGGACCCCCGGCGACACCAAGACCGGACTCGTCGCACCGTATTCGTGAGAGGAACCAGACCCGTGCGAGCGCTGCCTCTCGGCCCTCGGTTCCGCTGAGTGATAGCGTCTTGCGAGGATGGATATGCAGACCGAGGACGAGGCCGGAGTGTCGTTCGCCCTGGCGGTGGAGCGGAAGGACGCGGCCGTCGAGTGCCACCTGTCGTTTGCGAGGGACCACGAGAAGAACGTCGAGCGCCTCCGCTCCCAGAACAAAGCCCCGCTGCAGGCCGCGCGTGGCGACCCGCTCCGGCGCATCGGCTGGCAGGTTCGCACCCAGATACGGGAGCTGGAGCACGCGGCGCGCCGCCGTCGGGCCGAGGCAGAGCGGTGCGGCAAGCCGGAACAGATTGCACCGTTCTTCCGGCAGATCGCGCAGGCGCGGCAGATGGAGCTGCTGGAGCGCGCCCGCCTGGAGGGTGACTCCGTGCCGGGGGTGGGGTTTGGGGACGACGCCCTAGAGCAGGCCACCCGCTCCCTGACCGACACGGACCTTCCCTTCCACGAGGTGGCCAAGCGCCGCAGCGCAGCGTGGTCCGCGTCCACAGGAGCCGGCGTCGGGGGGGAGCCCACCAATCCCATGGCGGCGGCGACCTCGTCAGCGGTGTCAGCGGTGTCGGGGGGTGCGGGAGCCGGAGCCGCCGGAACCGAGGAAGCCGCCAAGGGCAAGCGATCGCAGGCGTCGCTCGTGCGGCAGGTGGAGCAAGACCTGCTGGAAGACGTGGGTTTGGCGCTGCCCGAGCACGTGACGGTCCTCCCGGAGCGCTGTCACTGCGGCGCCGCCATGGAGCTCAACACCCGCACGCACCGGTTGCAGTGCCCTCGGCCCGAGTGCAGCCAGGGACGGGCGTTCTACGACATGACGCCGCAGAGCCTGGATCAAGGCACTAAGCGGGAGTCGTCTCGTCCTCCGACGGACCAGCGCCCCGCTGCCGTGATGCAGAAGCTGGCTTTGGCGTGCCTGCGCGAGCAGAAGAAGGCTCTTCCCGCCGGAGCCGTGGAGTGCCTGGCGCAGGAGCTGGTCGAGACGGGCTTCGTGCCTCGAGAGATCCGGTGCATGTCGTTTGCCGTGTTTAGTGCGGTGATGCACAACATGAAGAACCCGAACCGCAAGCCGGTCAACCGAAGAGCTGAGCACCGCAAAGCGCTGGAAGAGCGCCGGCGGAGAGCCCAGGCGGCCGGGCAGCCGGACCCGATGGACGACCCGGACACGCAGCGGAGCGAGAAGTTCCGTCCCAAGATCGCCGACCACTACGTCAACGCCCCCGCGCTGTACGTCGCCATCACGGGGAACCGCGCCATCCGCATGAGCGAGCGCGACTACCGCAAGGCGGAGGTCATGGTGCAGGCGCTGCTGCACGCCATGAGCCTGGTGACGGCCGACGACGACGACGGCGGGATGCGGAACCGGGCGCTGCCGAAGATGTGGGTGCTGCACCGGGTGCTGGAGCTGTTGGGGCGCAAGGACGAGGCGGTGTAGTACTTCGGACGGGCGGTCAACGACAAGGCCTGCATCGGTCCAATGGAGGAGGCTTTTGCGCGGGCGTGCCGCATGCTTCGCATCCGGGTGCCGGACGTCTCGATCGACCACGTGCGCCTGTACCGGGAGAAGACGTACTGCGAGCACGAGATTGCCAGACGAACCATGGAACGCCACGGCAAGGCCGCCTTGCCGGAGCCCGTGTCGGTCCAGCATGCCAAAGGGGATCCGGTGCGGTTGCGGCGGCCGTGGGGCATGGAGCACCGGCCCGTCCAGGACCCGGAAGTCGAGGCGCACCGGCGCATCCTCACAGACCTGCACCGCTGCTGCTTCGAGCGCATGGGGCCGCGTCGGGCGCACGACGCGCTCAACGACAACGAGAAGGCCCTGCTGGAGCATCCCCTCAACGACGTGTTGTGGGACATGGCGCTCCGCAGCAATGCCCTCACGCCCGAGACGCTCAAACACCCCGTCGTGGCGGAGCGAGTGAGGCAGGGCTTGCGGCATCCGAACAAGATGCCGCCTCACTTTGGAGTCGTTCTTGGTCTCGTGGATCCTCGTTGCATCCGGCCGAGCAAGGCGTCCGAAGCGCCGGAGGGGCGCCCCTTCGCGGCCAAGCGCGCCCGGGTGACAGCGGCGGCGGTGGCAGCCCCGGGATCCGCAGCGGCGGGTTCGTCCAAGGGGGCGGAGGCCCCGATGGACGAGGCCGAGAGGGAGCGGATGCAAGAGGCGGCCCAGGCAAAGGAGCTCGCGACCAAAAAGCGGAAGCGGGAAGCCGCGGCGAGGCGGCGGAAGAAGAAGAAGCTGGAGAAGGAAGCGGCGGAACGAGCGGCCAGGGAAGAGGAGAAGCGCCGGCAGAAGGAAGCCTAGGAAGAAGAGGCGAGGCGACGAGAGGAGCTTCGCCGGCAGCACATGATACGAAGGTTGCAAGAGACCAGGCAGCGCGCCAAGGAGCACGGACTTCGGGATCGTGTTGAGCTGGCTTCCTTCGACGAGCAGCCCGAAGACCGCTTCCGCTCAGGAGGGCTGGGCGCCCCGGAAGACGAGGAAGAAGACAACGACGAAGAAGACGAGGTTTGGAGCCAAATCAAGTTCCCTCGCAAGCGCTCCGAGGCGGTGCTGGCGCGTAGTCGCGCCGACCTGGCCAAGCTGGACCGGGTCAAGGGGATTGTCGCGGGCGAGCAGAGGAAGTTCCGTCAAGCGTGGCTGCGCGAGCAGCGGGAGCGGGTGCGGGCCGAGGGCGTGCTGCCCGAGGGAGCCGAACGCATTACCACCCACGGCGAGATCGAGCGGGAAGAGCGGTCTCCGGGTTCTTCCGACGTGCCAACCGACCCGGCGTCGGCCGCGTGCGTGTCGGCGCACCGGATCTCGCCGGCCGGCCGCTCCCGGACGGAAGGATCGCAGGCGCTCCGCCGCGCGGCCGACGCGGGTTCGGGCCTGGCTCGCTTGCTGCTGCGGTAGCCGCCTCGGTTCCTGCTGCCGAGTGCAGCCGAGGCGGCGGCGGCGGCGGGAGGCAAGGTCGGGAATCGACCGCACTCCGGGGCCAAGCCGCCTGCCATGACCAAGACACAGATTGCCGCGAAGCGAAGAGAGATTTTGATGGCGATGCGAGTGAAGAAGACGCAAACAGGCAAGTAAATTGTTGTTCAGTCCGAGTGGCAGTAAAAATCACGCACGTTCGTCTCTCTCCACGTCATTCCCGGATGGTACCGCGAATTTAGAACTCCAATCGCAACGTTCCGAACGTTGTCTCGCATGGCCTCGGCGGCCGCTTCCAACGCCCGGTTGTAATCGATTCGGCCCGGCTTGTTCTGCCGGGCCGCCTGCTGTCCGCACGCGCGTCTAAACTCTCGCCGCAGCTTCCTCTGGTACACGCGCGCGCAGTCCACCCATGTTCGCATGCGCCAGCGAGGAGTGTCGCCGATGCGCGGGCCGGGGGCGGCTTGCCAGGCGGTACTGATCTCGAAGCACGACTGCGAGGATGACTGCATCAAGAGGCTCGGATCCACCCGGACAAAAACGTATCCGCTGCTCCCGTCCGTTCCAGAGGTGCGCAGGAATGTGCTGGGAACTTTGCCGCTAAATCGGCGGCAGGCGTGCCACAACTTGCTCGGCATGCTGGCAGCGCGAGTAATCGGTCCTGCACCAGACCCGCCCCGGGACAAGTGTCGGTGCCCCCATAGAGATTCCGGATTATGCGGCGTCAGGCCCAGCCGTACGAATTCCGCAGCGCCCGGACCCGCTTCAGCAGCCTCTCCGATGCGCGGGCATATCGTCCCGCCCACGGCTCGTCGGTGCGGAGTGCGGGGACGTCTTCCACAACGCAGCGGCTCAGAGGACCGTCGCCGTCGGTCGACGCCCGGTGCACCGCACCGACGGCCAGCACCGCCATCACGTCTCCCCGGCAGTCGCACGGCAGCCGCGCCGCGGCTCGATCGCGCAGCCCGGGTGGCGACCGACGGAGGAGCACGGGCACGATGCCTCGCACGAGCCGCCGCCGCGTGTGCACCACCGGCTGGCCGGTGGGAGTGAAGAAGTCCCACAGCGTCCAGGCACCCCGCAGCACGCACGTGGGCGGCACGACCAGAACGGCGTCGCACAGAACCGCACGGTTTGTCGTCCCCGCGTCCGGTTCCAGGTCGGTTGGGTCCAGGCTGGCCGCCACGGAAGCCCAGGAACAGGGTGCGAACGAAGGCAAGGGACCGTGCTCGCCCCGTCTCGCCGCGCGCAACTCGTCGTGGAACAGGAGCCGGGCATCGACGTCCGGCGGCAGCGGCTGTCCCCTGGGAGCCAGGACTACAACATCCTTAAGCCAGGGACAGCTACGTCGCAGCTGCATCACCGTCAGCCGCAGCGCCTGGTCCTGCGCCAGAGCCCCTTCTTCGCGCACCCAAGGGGGCCGCCGCGGCTCGCCGACGGGCCACTGAGGCAGCACCGCCTTGCACGCGTCGTCCCACAGAGGTCGCTCCTTGCAGGCGGCGGCGGCTCGTGCCCGCCATGTCGCCAGGAACATGTCGTCCACGCGAGCGTACGGCACCACCGCTACGACCGACCGCGGAGGCGCTTGCAGGTCGTTGTCCGGACCGCTGTGCATGTCCGTCTTGGAGCCCTCCGCCGACGAAGTGGAAGCCGCCGGGAGGAGCGGAAGCAGAATCAGAAGGATCCCCGCGAGGGCCGCCACGGCGACCACAACATATTGCATCAGGCTGTCGGCAGCGGATGCGGATGCGGATGCGGCACGGGTTGCTCGGTGTGATGCGCGGGCGCCCACCGGGGCGAGTGGCCGAGCGGGTGGCGGAGCAGCGCTCGCTGCGAGCGAACAAGGCCGGTGTCGGTCGCCTGGTGTCCCTGCCTGGTGCGGGGATGCCGAACCTTCTCCAGGATGACCGGCCGAGGAACACTCTCTCTCGAACCGTGGCTTTCCGCGGCGTCCGCCGCGCGAGAGAGATCAAAGTACTCGCTCCGGACGCGCTTGGGAGGCAGAGACGTTGCCGGCCCGGCCATGGAGCCCCGAGGTCCCACGTGCACCACGCTCGCCAAGCCCCCTGCGCGAACCCTCGCTTCCACGACCAGGCCGCCGGCCCCCCGCAGCAGCGCGTGCACTTCGGGACCGGACACCCAGGCGTGGCCTTCGAGAGTCTCGGCGTGGGTGGGCACGGCGGCCCCTTTGTCCGCGTCGCCGTCGGCTCCCTCCAGGCCCCGGACCCAGGTGCCGCGCGCACGGAACCCGTCCGATCCCGCCACGGGAACGATCCGCAAGAGATCGGTGCCCTGTGAGCATCCTCTCTCAATTCGAGTGCGCCCCGTGCCATTGGCCTTCATGGCTCCGGGGCTCCGCTGCAGAAGGGTCACGCCTTCAGGCGGAAGTGACCGCGCCTGCGCCGCCTGCGCCACGCTGGACACCAGGGCGCGAGCCAGGCTCCGGTCGGCTTCCCAGGGGCGGGCGCCTTCGGTACCGAGGCTGCTGTCGGACCGCGGCTTCCCTCCAGCAACCCAGGACACGGGGCCCAAGGCGAAGACGCCGAGCACGCTGCCGACTGCCATGGCCACGAGGATGGTGAGCAGCGACAGGAACAGTGCGGCCGCAAAGTGCATGAGGTGGACGGGTCCCGCGCACGGCTTTCCTCCTCGCCCGGTGTATAAATGGCAGCTGCAGGAGAAGGAGACGACGAGGTTCTGGTGGTCCACCGGCGAGACGGTGCGGCCAAGCTGCCGGCGCGCCAGACGGAGGGATCGGCGGGGTACGACCTCACGTCGGTCAGAACCTGCTCCATCGACGCGTTCGATCGGAAGCTGGTGTCCACGGGCCTCAGCGTCAGGATTCCTTCTGGGTGCTACGGACGGATTGCTCCCCGGTCCAGCCTGGCGTGCCGCGGCATCGACGTTGGCGCCGGCGTGATCGACTCGGATTACCGCGGTGTGGTGCACGTGCTGCTGATCAACAGCACCGGCCGGGAGGTGAACATTGAGAAGGGATAGCGGATTGGGCAGCTGATCTTGGAGCGGATCGCCACGCCCGACGTGGTTGAAGTGAAGGAGATGGACGAGACAAAGAGGGGCGAGGGAGGCTTTGGATCCACCGGTCGTTGAATGAGTCGTGGAACGGAACTTGGGTTTGCTTTTAATTATTTATTTGATCCGTTCGTCAGGCGCTCAGTGCCCGCGCATCGGTACCGGTACCGCCTAAGTCAGTACCCGCATCGATACGCCGATCCGATGCAGGTCGCAATGCCCTGGTAGAAGTTGGCCTTGCCTGCTGCCGCGGGGTCGCTGGAGCTTGACTTGGGTTGCTTGGACAGGGTTTGGAAGCTGAGGCCCACCGCGCAGGCTTGGTTCCGGATGCTCGGGTCCTTGTCGGCCTGGGCAGGGGTCCCTTCCAGCCGCTTGGCGTTCTGAAGCATGACCACGATCTGACTGGCGAGGCAGTCAACCTGGCACTTGTTGTTCAGCCACGCCGGCGTGAACTTCTGCCCGCAGTCGCTCGTTGCGGAGGATTCACCGAGCAGCTCGTCGCAGAACTGCTGAGATCCGATCGAGCACGGGACGTTGTCGCCGGGGCTGGACGCGGCAGGCGTCGCGTTCGGAATGTTAAAGTTGGTTCCCGTCTTGGAGCGCGGTGAGGTGAACACGACAACGCACGCGGCAACTCCCAGGAGCGCCACGGCGAGGCCGGCGTACAGCCACCCGTGCGCTCGATGGTGGTGCGTGCGGTTGGGGTGATGAGAGCTCTGGTGAGCTTGATTCTTATTGACCGCCTCCGCCGCCGCCGGCCGCCGGCTGGTCTTCTGTATCCGCGGAAGCGGCGTGGGCCGCGGGGTGCTCATGCAAGAGCGTTTCGTCGGGTTTCGGGGCTTGCACGCGTCCTCTCAGTTCCTCCAGCGTCTTGACCAATTGCTGCGTCGATGTCTTGTCAAGTCGCACTTCGAATGTAAAGTTATCGGTGGTGGTGATTGCCTTGTCTTCTGCACCTGCACCTGCACGACTTAGCGGTACAAACTCGAATTCTCCGTCTGCCTTCACGGCATGGTGCTCGTACGGTGTGCCATTAATTGTGCACTGGTTCACGCCAAGAAGAAGCGTCAGAGCGTTGGGCCCGTGTCGAGTAAGGGTTTTGACAACCTCCGCAATGTCTTTGCCATGCAGGTCCAAGTATACCTGCTGGGTCTTCTTCGATTCGCGCTCCCACTGGCTCCACCGGGATAGTGGTGGTTGCTCCGCAAAGGGATCTCCCACCTCTCTACGGTCGTCGTCCACCTCTGCAATCCTGGCCGCAACCGGAACGCCTTCCCCCCGCAAATCGGACCCGGTATCCATCGTCTCGTACACGATTGCAATGCGGGAAGCGATTGCAAAGGTTGGGTCGTTGGCAACGCTTGCTGCGAGACTTGCGCTGGGCTCTCCTCCAAGCATCCGTGCCCCGATGGTCTTGATGCTCTCATGCACACCAGCCACCTCCCGAGCAAACGTGGCTGATGACGCCGATCCCAAAAAGATTCGCGCCAACCGCCCCCAGGTCATCCCGGCGTGCACCGGATCGGACGTCTCGGGCGTGGGAGGAACCTCGGGCCACACGAAGCGTGCGACAAACCAGTGGAGCATCTCGTGGATGATTGTGTGTGCCACGATGTCGCATGGACGGCTGATTCGGTTGCCGTGGTCCACAAGCTTGCGTTGGTAGAATCGTGGGTCGCTGTTGAGGTAAATCACGTTCGCGTTCGGAACGTACAGGTACTGACCTGCGATCTCGCCCAAAGAGGTGGTCCTTACCAAGGGGAACCGAGCGACGCCCAAAGTGTCTTCGCGGATGTACGTGTCATTGGCTCGTGTGGCGTGGAAGACGGCGCGCATCCGCTCGGACAAGAAGGGGGAATGCAGCGGCTTGGCGCCGTCGGATATCGCTTCTTCCAGTGTTCGGTACAGGAACGGAGCGGTTCTCTTGCTGCTACACATCCCCATCTGTGTCAGAGCTAGGCCCACGAGATGAGCTACCGATTGTCCAATCGCCTACACATCCTCGCTGCGGAGCTGCCGCCTCCCGTGCGGGCTGACGGCTCGGGCTCTGGCGAATGCGTCCGCTCGAAGCCGCCGCCCAAAGGCTTGCAGTTCCAAAGAAGGACCACGAATGTCAGTGGGATTGGGTCGTTCGTCGATGAAGTCTCCAAGCATGGATGTGCGTTGCTTCTCCTTTGACGGAATCTTGATTTCCAGGGCTTGTCGGGCCACAATCGCAGCTATCTTGGTACGGTACAGCGCCAGCTGCCGCTTCATGGATCCGTTCTCTTCTGCCAGCGGGTCGTCGAGAGGGACCACGTAGAAGGAAGGGGAAGACACCCCGGCGGAGGTTGTCTTGACAGTACTGTTGACCGCGCTGATTTGCTGCACCTGGTCCGGGTCCAGCCTCCCAGGACTCTTGGCTCTCGCAGGACGAGCTTCCGATTTGCGTCTCTTCTTCTTCGGTGCAACACCCCTCGACCGCGCTGCGCTCTTGGATCGTCCTCGGCGTTGCGAGGGGACCCGGCGCGGGGTTGTCGGGGCTTGGGACGCCACCACTGGACCGGAGGTTCCGGCGCCGCTGCTGGGCGCGGCAGCCGCGGCAGCCGCGGCCGAGCCGGTGGTGGTTGCCGAGCCGGTGGTGGCGGGACCGGGACCGGCTTCGACGGTGGCCCGGGGACGAGCCGGAACGTCACCCTCCACCCGCTCGCCCATGGGACCCAGGATGCGACGCACCTTTGCGATGAGAGACCGAGCGTTGGGTCCTCGGACGACTATGACGTGCATCGGAACACCACAACCAGAGACGTGCAAGCGACAGGCGCGGAGCCCCGCGTTTCAATTCAAATGAAGCCAGCATTCACGTCTGGCTGCGGTCCGAGCGCTCACGATATGATAAGCCCTCCCGGTCCCGCGTACGTGACAGATTTGTACAAATCGTCCGTAACGATGCCGCCCAGCAGGATGTCGGTGGTGTTCTCCGCAGGGTCCTCGGCCCGAAGCCCCACGACGTTGCCCGGCGTGCCCTGCGAGCTGTTAAAACTGTATGGAGGACCCGAGCCCACATCGAACTGCGTCCGGAAGATGCCAACAAGACTGCTCTTGATGAACACAACCAGCCCTCGGTTGTTCCAGTGGTTGCCCGTGGGCCCGATCACAAAGTCGGTATCGCTGGACGAGCTCAGTGCAAAGTTGTCGCTCGAGATGTCTGCGAGCGCCACCTCGTCAAGAACATTGCGGCGGATGTTCTGTTGTTGGAAGATGGGTCCGTTCTGCTGGTAGATGGTCGCCGTGGCAGCTCCCTGATTCTGGATGGGGTTCAGAGGCGGCTACGCCACGATGTGAGCTTGACCAACCCGGCTGATGTTGCTGTCTAGCTGAATCGATGTCTTGAGCACGTTCAAGGTGGTCGTCACCCACGCACCGTCGGAGCTGGGACCAGAGGTATCATTGCGCCAGTGCAACGTCAGGATTGCTCCGTCGTCGCCGTCGCTGCGAGCGTATAGAACGAACACGCGGTTTTCGCCGGTGGCAGTGGCGCGAGAGCTAGCCGACAGCTGCAGGGGAACATCGTCCGGGTGCACGGCAAAGTCGTTCGAATCGAAGACGTACTCGTGCAGGTTGGTGGCACCGATCGAGACGTCAGCGGAGGCACGAGGCGCAAAGCCAGACGCCGAGAAGGCCGACTCCCGCGTCACGTCGGCCGCGTCCCGCTTCACCACGGAAGGGTAACCTCCTGGCTTGCACCACACCTCATACATCTGGTTGTCGGTGGAAGCCAATCCGCTGTTGGTCAAATTCACAAAATCCGTGGCCACAAACCCACTCGGCAAGCTGTAGGTGGCGGTAGTACCCAGAATCGCGGGCGGATTATCGCGCTCGACCTCGTTGTTGGTCGTGGGATAGAACGCGGTGAATGTGTACTGGGTCTTGGCGTCACTCGTGAAGTGCATCAGCAGGTGCACGCCTTGACCCTCGCCGCTGATGTGTAGTGGGCACGCCACCGGCTTGGAGGCTCGCGGGTGCAGAAGCGCGTGTACCTGGTACGGGTCCGCCCCCAGATGGTATTCGGTGCGTGCTGCACTGGTCTCCATGGGAGCCGTGTTGGTGGCCGACAGGACTGTTTGACGCATGCAGTACACCCGGAAGGTGGTGGCGTCACCGCCCTCTGGCTCGTACACGAGCGCTGACGATGTTGTAGCTTCGTCGGTCTTGCTGGATCCGTTCGACTGACCGGCCCAGCTGGCCCATGTCAGGGGCGTCGTCAACACCGGAGCGGGGGAGGGAGCAGGGGCGGGTGTGCTTCCGGGTGCCTGCAGCTTGTCTCGAACCGTGTTGAGATTCGACTGCGCGATGCCAAGAAGCGTCTCGATCTGGTCCAGCTTATCCAGCTGATCGGAGGTGGTTCCGTCACTGCCCGAGACGGTGCGTTGGACCACCACCACGGCGACCGCCAGCGAGGCCGCCGCGAGAATTGTAAGCAAAAGTGCCACCAGAATTCGCATGCCAAACTCGTTTCAAGGCAAACGTGTAATCCATTAAGCGGTCAGTACCAGCACGTCGGTCGAGACTGGGATGCTTCCTTCGCGCTGCAGCCGGGTACCGAATCCCGGGCAACCACAGGCATCCGAAGCAAAGTCCGGCCGCAGCACGGTGTCGCGTCCCAGCAGCACTCGGAAGCGCCGGCCCACTTGGAACTCGTCCGGAAGTAGGGGCCGGTCTTCGTCGGCTCGCAGGAATACCAGAGGCCGATGAATTTGAAGCGGGACCTGGTCCCACTCCCAGGGAGTGAGCGTTGTATTGCAGCCCTCCCGGAACGAATGCTCCTGCCCGTCCAGCGCAAGCACCACTCCGTCCTTGCCCTGCGCCATCAGAGCCCCCCTGCCGGAGTCGTCTGCGTACAGGCTCCACAGCGTCTTGGAGTCGAGGCGCAGCACCGGACGCGAACCGTCGGCCCGCGCGTCCATGTACGCCCCCGACGACTCGTGGCGGATGCGCAGCACGTGCCCCAGCGGGGAGCAGGACCCTTCTTGGCACGCGTGCAGCGGCTTCAAGCAGTGGCGGTTCGCCAGACACTCGACGCAGCCGTAGCTGCCGTCGTTCCGGGTGCCCGGCAGCGCACTTGTCTCGCAGTACGGTCGCTTTGGGTCGCCGCCGCAGCCGTTGGCACCTCCGCCGCGGCTGGCCGCCGGGTCGCAGCGGCGGCATTTGCCGTCGACCAAGTACACGGCACCGGACACCGTGCACGGCGCCGGTCCCGCCGAGGTCGCTCCACACTGCCCTTCCACGCACCGGGTCTCGGCGCCGGGGCACTCGTCGTCGCGGCTGCACATTCCGCACCACCGACCATCGCCGCGACATGCCAAGCCAGCTGGGCAGTCGGCGTCCTGAGCACACCGCCGGCCGCTCGCCAACAACGACCGCGTGCCGAATCCCTCGGATCGTGAAGTAGCCCGGACAATCACTGCCGCGACAATGGCGGCTGCGGCCACGGCAACGACCAGATACGCGGCTGTTGGAACCCGCATCGACAAGCAAGAATGAACAGTGTTAAACAGACTACCGCCGGATTTTCGGCATGCGCGGTCGGAGGAGCCGCCGGGTATCCGCGCAACTGGACGACGACTTCCCCGAATCGGCTTCGCAGGCAGGCTCCGCCGCGGCGGAAGACAGACGGCCCGGCTTCCGTCATCGGTGGCACGCCGTGGAAGCGGTCGGAGCCCGGGGAAGAGGCGGTGGGACCCACGGCGCCCACTTGGATTCCCCATCCGATTCCGGAAGCAGTTACAGCGACGATGACGACGACGACGACGACGAAGATACCGACAGCAGCGGGTACTCGTCCTCCGAAGTGCCGCAAAGCCGGGGCCTGTCCCGAGGCATCGTCCGCATTGCACGCACCCTCGCGCTTCAAGGGCCCGTACTGACCAAGCAAGCGCGCCTTGGCAACACGTCGTCCTCTTCCCAGCAACTGGTCCGATTCGTTCGCGGGAGCCTGCCCCAGCCGGTGGCGAGGCCGCGAGCGGCGCCCGCGGCAAATCCACGGCCTGCCCAGCATCCCTTCGCCAAGGCAAGCGGTCCCAGTCGTTCCAAGACCGCAGCAGATACACCAGAGACACCAGCGACACCAGCAAAGGGAACGCGTCGTCCCGTACGGCTCGTGAAGAGCGGTTCCAATAATTCCGCGGCGTCCCATCCCACGGCCTCGGCGCCTGCACAGGCGTACCGTGATGCCAAGGCCATACGGGCTCTGCGAGAGACCAACGCCACCCTGTCCACGGATATGGCGGCTCTGCGGGGAGAGGTGAAGCAGCTGTACGAGATGGTAACGGAGACCAACCTCAAGGTGAACGAGATGATCGGGAGCGTGGATCGTAGCGCGGGCCAGGCGGAGGATGCCCGCCGGGAGGCCCAAAGAGCGCTCGACCGAGCGGATCACGTCGAAGCGGTCGCACGGCAGGCTCGGTCCGCGCGATGCTCCTGCACCGTCACCGCCACGGACGGGCTCGTGGCGCTCACGTCGCTGCCCACCGATTCGGAAGACGGAGGCGCCGGCGACCAGGTCGAGGCCGACGAGGCCTTTGCCGCGGCGAGAGGGGAGACGCTGGTCCTGCTCGGCGATCCCGCGGGTCTCGGGCGGCGTCACGCGTCCGAGATCTGGCAGCAGGCCGTCCGCATTGACCCGTACACACAGAAGAAGAGCATGGGGTGGGCGCTGCTCCGCGCCGGGACGAAACGCCTCGTCGGCCCGTTCCGGTCCGTGGGCTGAGCTGGCATTCGCGTCCCGGGTCTCTGAACGGATTCGACCGGAATGGACGAAGACGAGTAGCAGGGACAGAGAACGGCGGCGCAGCGCGCGGTGTCGTGGGGTGTGTTCCTCGTGCCGTTGCTTGCGATGCTGCTCTTTGGAATGATGGTGATCATGACGATTCGCAAGGATTCGTCATTCGACGGCGACAACGACGACGACCGCCCGCTTCTAGCCGAGACCAAGCACCGCTTCGACGAGCTGCTGGTGCTGGAGTCTGCCGGAGAACCACCGGTTGTCGATCTCGAGCGGGCGGCGGCCCGTATTCTTGCGTCGCAGCAGTCGTCCGTGCGACTGACGGCTCCCGTTCCTCGATCTCCGGACACGGAACTGTGGGTGCTAGCGGAGGACCCTCCGACCGACCGATCGAATCGCCTGGTGCTGGTGTCGTCCGACGCCGACGTCCGGGTGATCACTCGCTCCGGGTCCGCGCCGCTGTCGGTGCCGGCACACGCCGTGGCTCTGCCGCTTGAGGCCATCCGCAGAGAAGACGGCACGTGGAGGTGGGTTCTCGGTTCGTGAGGACTTAACGAACGAACGAAGGAAGAAGTCATGGCGGTTCCCGCCTTTGAAGTGTTTGAGGGACGAGCGCTGGAACGACTTTGGGCCGGCAAGCGCACGCGCGCGATCGCCTGCCGCCGCACGCCGCTGCCAGACGAGGTGCCGGTCGAAGTGCCGGACCGATGCCTTCACCGCTCGTACGACATGGCGATCGAGATGCCCGGCATCCGGGGGCACTTCCAGGCATTGGTGGACGTCGTGTGCGGCGAGGGACTTCCGCCGGTGACGTCTGAGCGCCCTCGCCTGCCAGACGACGACGCAGCAGACACCTCGCGCGACATGTCGTTGCTGGTGGTGCTGACCCGGGTGTCCCATCCGCGGTCGATTCGTTTGACGGTGGAGATCAACGAGATTCTGGAAGCCCTCAAGAAGTGCGAGTGCGGAGGTTCCGACGAAGATTATGGCACAAGTGACGCAAATGCCGCGTGGCAGGACGTGTGGCGGACGCCTCTTGTGGGGGTGGTGCAGGCGCAGAGCTTTGTGTTCGGATCGAGCGTACCCCCAACCACCCGGTTGTTTGCGTGCGCACAACGGTTTGTCGCGTCCGACGAACTTTACTTGGCGCTTTTGGAGCCGAGGTCTGCTCCAGATTCGGAGCGGCGGGCCGGAGATCCGCCAGACCCCGAATTCATGCATCGTATCAGGGAAGAAGCCGCTGCGGAGGGAGAAGGCGCGGCGCTTCGCCCGGCTTCGGGAGGGGGTGCGAGCAGATCCATCGATTTTGAGGGTATCGATTGAATTGTCAGAGCAAGATCTTGCGATTGACGCAACCGAATGTAGATTTTCGTATTTGCACGAGCACTACCTCGTCGGATTGTCTTTGGGAGAGTCGCTCGGTACGCCCATGCCCGGCCACCACCTTCCGGCCCAGGTCTGAAACCACATCTGTTCCTTGCATCATGGTCGCAGCCAAGGCCGGTGCAAAGTGTGCCGCAAAGCCCAAGGGGCGCATGCCCCGCCGTAAATCTCTGCAGAGCGCCGGATCTTCCGCCAAGAAGCCCGCACGCGTCTGTGTGATTGGCAACCGCAGGGGTAGCCACGGTCGCGTCGCGGTGAAGCACGGTAAGAAGACGTACTCGTACAAGGGCAAGGCAGCCAAGGGAGGCAAGAAGAAGGCAGCCAAGGGAGGCAAGAAGAAGTCGGCGGGCAAGAAGAAGAAGAAGTCGAGCGGCAAGAAGGCAACACCGGCGCAGAGCAAGGCCAGGCTCCAGAACCTCGCCAAGGCACGGGCCGCCATTCGGGCCAAGGCCAACAAGCGCAAGAGCCTGCGCAAGAAGCGCGCGCACGCCTACGAGGTCCTTGAGCAGGTTGAGATGGACCTTGAGACGCTTGACACGGCGGCCACCGAGCAGGTTGGCGGCGTGACAACGCGCGCGCAGGCCAAGAAGAAGGCCTCCGGCAAGAAGAAGGCCGCTCCCAAGAAGAAGAAGGCCTCCGGCAAGAAGAAGGCCGCTCCCAAGAAGAAGAAGGCCTCTGGCAAGAAGAAGGCCTCTGGCAAGAAGAAG
>Ga0208770_1000327_pt1 | contig 32480 bp, 27 predicted proteins | sample AntAceMetag02UK9_FD_184771 | JGI IMG/M metagenome (GOLD analysis project Ga0208770, IMG submission 184771) | Saline lake microbial communities from Ace Lake, Antarctica - Antarctic Ace Lake Metagenome 02UK9 (SPAdes) (version 2) | ecosystem: Environmental > Aquatic > Non-marine Saline and... | reverse complement strand
AATTAATTAAGTTTTAGTTCAATTTTTGCTTAATAATGCCGCCGCCTAGGACTCTTTCATTATCATAAAGAACACAAGCCTGACCTCTAGTAATAGATTCTATAGGACTATCAAACGTAAAAGAAAAAATATTTTCTTTTTTATGCAATGTTCCTTCGACTGGAGTTGATAATGATCGAATTTTTGCACTGCATTTAATTTGCAAGACAGGTAATGAAATATCAATATCAGGCATAATAAAATTTAATTCATCTAAAATTAAAGACTGGCCTAGCAAGTTTTCTCTGTCTCCAACAACTATTTCATTAGTATCTTTCAATATATCAACAACATAAAATGGTTTATCTGAGGCTATTCCCATTCCCCTTCTTTGGCCAATTGTAAAATTATGTATCCCTTCATGCTTGCCAATAATTTTTCCAGAGCGGTCTAAAACATTGCCTTCTTTTGAATTTAATTTTATAAAACTTTTGTAATCTCCATTAGGAATAAAACAAATATCCTGGCTATCTTTTTTATCATGAACATTAAGACCGAGTTTTTTAGCAAGGTCTCTTGTTTCATTTTTAGTTAATGAACCTAAAGGGAATCTTAAAAAATCTAATTGTTCTTGAGTAGTAGCGAAGAGAAAATAACTTTGATCCTTTGTTTTATCATTAGCCCTGTACATTAATGCTTTATCTGTAGTGCCCTCTCTTTTAACATAATGACCTGTGGCCATACAGTCAGCTTCAAGCTTTTTTGCAAAAGACATAAGATCTCTAAATTTAACTGTTTCATTACATTTAATACATGGAATTGGAGTATCTCCATTAGCGTAAGAATCTATAAAATAATCAATCACTTCTTTTTTAAAAGTTTTTTCATAATTAAAAACATAATGAGGAATATCTAATTTTTGAGCAACACGTCTGGCATCATAAATATCTAACCCAGAACAACATGATCCTTTTTTTGCTGAATCTTTAGATTCATATAACTGAAGTGTGATACCGATAACATTGTAACCCTGTTCTTTTAATAATCCAGCTGTTACAGAACTATCGACCCCGCCTGACATCGCAACAACAACAGTTGTTTTTGAAGGTTCTTTATTAAATCCAAGTGTGTTCATTTAGGTGTTGCTATTAATATCAAAAATACTCTACAATCGCGATCTTAATATGCCAGAAGTATTTATACAAGGTGGTGAGGGTAAACTTCAAGCAAAATACTCTCCTAGTGAAGAAGAAAAACCTAATATAGCAATAATACTACATCCTAACCCTAAACATGGGGGAACAATGGACTCCAAAGTAAATTATGCAGCATTTAAAGTAATGAAAGATAATGGATTCTCTACATTGAGAATTAATTTTAGAGGTGTCGGAAAAAGCGATGGGGCTTTTACGGAAGGTGAAGGTGAATTAAATGATGCGAGTGTATCATTAGATTGGTTACAAAAAAAAAATGAAGATTTTAAGTCTTGTTGGATTGTTGGTTTTTCATTTGGAGCTTGGATAGGATTTCAAACATTAATGAGAAGACCTGAAGTGGACGGACTCATCCTAATAGCACCACCTGTAAATTTATATGATTTTAATTTTCTATCACCATGCCCTATTAAAACCTTAATAGTAAAAGCAGATCAAGATGAAATTGTAAAAAAAGACAGCATTAAACAATTTTATGAAAACTTTAAAAAACAAAAAAATGCTGAAGTAACGATGGAAACTATAAATAAATCAAATCATTTATTTGAAGGTCAGTTAGATCCATTAATGGAAACCATTTCAAAGTATATTAAAAAAAATAGATCTAATTAATTTCACCCAAATATATTTTCTTATTTATTCCTGTTGTAGAATGGAAAGTTGAATCAATTTCAATAAATCTTCTTATTGCCAAATAGGCAATACCTTGAGATTCAACAAAATCTCCATCTAATCCAAGTTCATCTATATTTAAGATATTTGGATTAAGATTAGATAAAATTGATTTAAAAGTTTTATTTTTTCTTCCCCCGCCACATAAAATAATCTGAGGATTTTTTAGATATTTAGATTTTTCATGGATCACAAATGCTAAGATAGTCCATAGAGTAAATAGAGTATTCCTTAATGATGAACTAGAATGACTCTTTAATAAATCAAAATACTTATGAAAATAATTTCTATCTAAAGTTTTAGTACCATTAATTTTGAAAAAATTATCTGACAATAAAGTCTGTTGTAATGTTTTAATTAAGGAGCCATTGTGAGATAAAATTCCATCTTTATCAAAAGATAAGTCTTTTTGTAAAAAGGAAATTAAATCATTGGCCAAAGAATTTCCAAAACAAACATCACATGCGCTAATATTATTATCGTCAATAATTGTTATATTGGTTACACCTCCAATATTAATAAAAATAGAGTTTTTTAAATTTAACTTATTTGATAAAAGTTTGTGGAAAATTGGAATAATTGGAGCTCCTTTACCACCATTTAATAAATCATTTTTTCTAAAGTTTGATATTACTAAAGGGTGTTTTAATAAAAAAATTTTTTTATCAAAAATTTGAAGTGATATTTTAAGTTTTTCATCATGGAAAATTGTTTGTCCATGTATTCCCATTATATCAATATTTAATAATTTATTTCTATTCATCAAAAATTGAATAGCTTTAAGATATTCATTTGAAATTAAGGTAGGTAAATTTGGATTTAATAAAGAATCAGCCTTTATGGTATTTTTAATAAGTAATGTTGTTTCTTTGGAATAAGGTTGGAAGTAATTATCAACCTCATCATAACTATCGACTCCATTACTTTTTATTATACTTAAATCAATGCCATCAAGCGAAGTACCTGACATGCATCCAAGGGCAATATATTCCATTTGATTAATCTAAAACTATGTTAATTATTTAATGTGGTTAATTATATAGAACAATTTAAAGATAGATATTTATTCCATCAATGCACAAATGAAGATGAATTAAATAATCAATTAAATAAGGAAAGTACCTATTTTTATATAGGGTTTGATGCAACATCAGATGCGTTGCATGTAGGAAGTTTAGTCCAATTAAGAGCAATTAAACAATTAATCAAATTGGGACATAAGGCAATAATTCTTCTTGGAGGCGGAACTACTAAAGTTGGAGACCCATCAGGTAAAGATGAATCTAGAAAAATTCTTGAGTACAAAACTATTGAAGGGAATATTAATAACTTTAAAAGAATTTTTAATCATTATTTTAGAGATCACAAAGAAAGCATATCATTTATCAATAATGATGATTGGCTTTCAGAATTAAAATATATAGAGCTCTTAAGAACAGTTGGAAGCCATATTTCCATAAATAGAATGCTGGGATTTGAAAGTGTAAAAGAAAGATTAAAAAGAGAACAATCTTTATCTTTCTTAGAATTTAATTATATGATTTTACAAGGTTATGATTTTTATCATTTAAATAAAAATAATAACTGCTGTCTTCAAATAGGTGGATCTGACCAGTGGGGAAATATTGTTCTTGGAATAGAAATCATATCTAAAATTAGTAAAAAAAATTCCTACGGCCTTACAACCCCCCTACTTACAACTTCTTCTGGTAAAAAAATGGGTAAAACAGAACAAGGTGCTGTTTGGATAGATAAAGAAAAATTTAACTCTTTTGAATTTTATCAGTATTGGAGAAATGTTGATGATAAAGATGTTGAAAAACTTTTGTTAATATTTTCAGATTTAAATAAAGAAGAAATAAAATCTTTAATAAAAGATGATATCAATAATGCCAAAAAAAAATTAGCTTTTATCGTAACAGCTGACTGCCATTCGGAAGAAGAAGCTATGGTCACTGAAAAAAAAGCAATAGAAATTTTTGAAAATAAGAACTTTGATCAGGATATCGATATAATTAAGATTGATAATCAAGGGTCAAGAAAAATAACAGACATCCTTACCTCTCAACAATTAATTACCTCTAAATCAGAAGTAAAGAGAATGATCGAAAATAATGGGATTAAACTTAATGATATCTCTATAATTGATATTAACTATGAAATCTCAGATAATGAACATGGTGCTATACTGAAAATTGGAAAGAAAAGAATTTTTAAAATTTATTTAAAAAGTTAATACTGTCTAAATAATCAATTATTTAAATAATCAACAAAGTCTTCAATGCTAAATACTTTATTTATTCATTAAATGGAATGAAGTAATAAAAAAAATCTAATTAAATTAAATTCAATAAATCAGCTATAACAAAACTAGATATTAAAATTATAGCAATAATCAAACCTCCAGTGGCCTTGGGAAAAGGTACATTTTGAAATTTTCTAGGTCTGGTATTTTTTTTTTCTGTCATGGTGTGCTTACCCGGGGGGTTATTATACCCCCCGGGTTTATCTTTATTTCTATTCGCTCATTTTATCTGCGCTTGATGAATCAAAACCTCTACGTTTTATTTCATCATAGTGCTTATTTTCAGCATTAATTTGCTTCACATGGAAAACAATCCAAAAGACAAAGCAAACCACAAACATAAGCAGTATTGATCCTGACCCCGGAAAAGGAGACAGAATTGTCATATCTGCTAAGTTTTCATAAGATGTATAGTTAGTAGTTGCCATTATGCACCCCTTTCAGCTTTAATAAATGTAGCCTGATCATTTGATCGAGATTCCATTTCTAAGATATCTAGACCTGCTAACTCTGCTTCTCTTGGCACTCTTAGCATTCCCATACTATTGAGAATTTTTGCACCAATCCAAGCAGGCAAAAAGCCTAATACAAAGAACATGATAAATGCTCCAATAGCCTGACCCCAAGGTGTTACTACGGCATCACCATATGGTGTTGCCGGCATACCCCAAAGAACAAAACCAGAGATTAAAAGTCCTACTACTCCAGCATAACCGTGAACGGCCACTGCTCCAACAGCATCATCGATTTTATATTTATTTTCAACCCAATGATGAAGATGATAAGCACAGAAAGAAACTACACCGCCGATCATCATAGCTTGGTAGGGATGATAAACATCATTACCAGCAGAGGCTCCAATGATACCTGCAAGACCTAGTGAGTAAGTCCAAAAGGAATCGCCCTTACTAACTAAATAACCAATTAACATACCGCCTGATAAAGACATCAAGAAGTTGATTGTAATTCCACTGAGTGTTGTTGGCTGAAGGTAAATGTTTGTAGCAGTAAAGAGATCTGCTCCACCACCATAATCAGCACCTGCGTTATAAATAGGAACATTACAAGCAGCGTAAAAACCCCAAAAACCAGTATAAATTAAAAAGATACCTACTGTTACCAACCAAGGACTTCTTGGAATAATAGTATTAGCAGAACCATCTTTATTAAATTTACCAATTCTTGCACCTAAAACAACTAGTATACCTAGAGCAAAACCACCTGCGATAGCATGAATCACACCAGACGCATAAGCATCATGATAACCGAGTAACTGGACCATCCAACCGTTAGGATGCCATCCCCAGGCAGCATCAATAATCCACATACATGAGCCAATTAAAACAGCAAGGATTAAAAAAGCACCAGTTCTAATTCTCTCTATAACTGCACCAGATACAATAGAAGCAGCTGTCCATGAAAATAAAAGAAAAGCAGCCCAGAAAACACCCATAATATGATCTGACATATTTGGAGTCATTTCAATAGCGGTTGCTGAGGCGAAAGATGCATCCAGTAATCCACCATTAATAAATGGTCCATTTGGAAATGCAAAATATATCCACCAGCCAAAGAAATAGAAAGTAATTGTGACTAATGGGATGATCAGTGTATTTTTCATCAACGTATGTTGATGATTTTTATATCGTGAGACACCTACCTCATACATACAAAAGCCAACATGAATTAAAAACATCATGACTACTGTTATCCAGTAATAGGCTTCGGTGAATATCACATTCAGTGCCGAAAGTTCGTTATCCATACTTAATCCCTCCGAATCGTAGTACTTATTTTAACTGTGTAATATATTATAGTAAAAATAGAGAGATGAATTAAATAATAATCAAAAAAAAACATTGATTTTCTTCATCTTTTTGATCAAAATTGGTCAATAATTAAATCTGAAAGGCCTAAAATATGTCTATAAACTTAAATCAATTTGCAAAAAAAAACGGTGTTAAATACTTCTTTGTTAGTTTTGTGGATATGTTTGGCGTCCTACGATCTAAATTAGTACCCGCTACAGCGATTGACGAAATTCAATCAGAGGGGGCAGGTTTTGCTGGTTTTGCTACATGGCTTGATATGTCTCCAGCTGATTCAGATATGTTTGGAATGCCTGACGGAGATAGTGTTATTCAATTACCATGGAATAAAGAAGCTGCCTGGGTAGCGGCTGATTTATATATGAACGGGAAGCCAGTCGAAGCCTCACCTAGAATTGCTTTAAAAAATCAAATAGAGAGAGCAAAAAAATTAGGAATGCATATGAAGTCCGGAGTAGAGTGTGAATATTTTCTTGTTAATTCCGATGGTACTGCACTTTTTGATGAAAAAGATACTCAAGAAAAACCTTGTTATGACTCAGCAGCGCTTATGCGAAGATACGATATTATCACAGAAATATGTGATGCAATGATTGAATTGGGTTGGAAGCCTTATCAAAATGATCATGAAGATGCCAATGGTCAGTTTGAAATGAATTGGGATTTTTCTGATTGTTTGACGACAGCTGATCGACATGTTTTTTTTAAGTTTATGACAAAATCAATTGCTGAAAAACATGGTATGAGAGCAACTTTTATGCCCAAACCTTTCTTGAACCTTACAGGCAATGGTTGTCATAGTCATATTTCAGTTTGGGACAAAACAGGAAAAAAAAATTTATTTTTAAATAAAGCAGATGAATTAGGCTTATCTAAATCTGGTTATCATTTTCTCGGCGGAGTGGTTGAAAGTGCAGATAAAATGGCTGCTATTTTTAATCCAACTGTAAATAGCTATAAAAGAATTAATGGTTCTGTTACAACTTCTGGAGCTACGTGGTCACCAAGTTCCATTACTTGGGCAGGGAATAATAGAACACATATGGTTCGAGTGCCAGGTCCCGGGAGATTTGAATTGCGACTAATGGATGGTGCCGTAAATCCTTATTTACTTCAAGCGGGCAGTTTAGTTCTAGGACTAGATGGCGTTATTAATAAAAGAGACCCGGGGAAAAGGTTAGATATAAATATGTATACAGAAGGTCATAAGGCAGGAAAAGTTAAGAAATTGCCATTAAATTTATTAGACTCTATTCGAAATTTTGAAGCATCTAAAATAATTAGAGAAGGATTTGGAAACCAATTTGTTGATAGTTACGTAAAACTAAAAAACAAAGAGTGGGAATCGTTTAATAAAAACCTTTCTGATTGGGAAAGAAACACAACACTAGACTGTTAAAAATAAATGTTATCAAAAGAAATATTAAGAGAAAAATTTCTAGATTGGCAATGCCAATCTAGAATTCAAGCTTTTAGATTACAAAATGGTAGACCTAATTCATCAATGGCTCCTATTTTATTAGATAAAAAAGGTAATGAATTATCTAGAATTATTGTTGTAATTACTGAAAATGACCCCGTCAACACTACTAAAATGTTTGAACATATTAATAAGGCCACTTATGATCCAGCTACTCGATTTGATAAAATGAATAAATTTCTTTCCTCTGAATATTTCATAGATAGGAATAATTTTTCTGACTCCCTTTTTGCTACCTTTCCAATGAATTCTTCGATTACTAAAAAAATACTTAAAGATGGATCTTGTACACTAGATTTTATTCATCTCTCTACGAACTACCGTTTAAGCTGTAGTGCCTTTAAATTAGAGATAAATGAGGACCACTGGGCAAATATTTACTGGCATAATAGAAACTTTAATCCAGGTTTAGGTTCAGATATTGATGTGATTAAGTTTATTCCGGACTGGAAAAAATCAAAACTTATAAGAATTACAGACTAAAAAAAAGGGGGGTAAGAACTACCCCACCCCTCTTTTTTAAATTTAAAATAATAAAAGATTTATTCTACGAGCTTAAAGTTCTCTCCTTTAGTGTATGTTCTTTTAAGTTGCACAAGCGGATGATTTGGTGACATTTGGAATTTAATTAATAGTTCCCTAGCTAACATATCTCTATCTTGCTGACCTTTAGGTAGTTTTATTTTTTTTGGTAAAGTTATCCACGCGTTAGCATTTCTGTCAAACACTGCCGGAGTGTCTCCTTCAAAACCCATATGTATATCTTCCAACCAATTCAAATCATCCCAACCCATAATATCAATATATTTTTTGAGAAATGGTGTGATGTGTTTATAATCAGGAATTAAATTCACATCATATCGATATCCAATATGTTGACCTATCATCTTTTCTCTGGATGATTTAATTTCCTTATCTTTTAGCTTAGCACCACCAACTACTTTATAGCCAGTCTTTGTATCTTTGCTTTTGACTGTAGTTTTTTTCTTTGAACTACTAGGAGATTTTTTATTTGCAGTTTTTTTCTTAATTACCATAATTCATATCCTCCTTTAAATTGAGTGGTAGTTATCAACACCAACAGTCAAATCAGTTCCAGCTAAAGGAACTTTTGCCATTGCTGATGACTCCATTGTTAGAGCAGCTAAATCTTCAGGTTCAAGCGAATGGATATTAGTTTTTCCGCAAGCTCTTGCTAACATTTGGCACTCAAGTGTCATTGTGCTTAATAAATTATAAACTCTATCAGCAGCCTCTGTGGGATCTAATCTACTTCTAAGAACTGGATCTTGTGTAGCAACTCCAACAGGACATCTTCCTGTATGGCAATGATAACAGTAACCTGCTTCTACTCCCATTTCTTTTTCAAAGTCAGCTTCAGGAATATCTTTATTACAATTTAGTGCCACTAAACCAGCAGTTCCGATTGCAATTGCATCAGCGCCTAAAGCCAATGCTTTAGCCATATCAGCCCCATCTCTAATACCACCAGCAAAAACGAGTGAAACTTCTCCTGATTTTCCTACGTCATCCAATGCTCTTCTAGCTTCTCTCACAGCAGCTATTCCAGGAATACCTGTATTTGCAGCAGCTATATGAGGACCTGCAGCTGTAGAACCTTCCATACAATCTAGGAAAATTGCATCAGGATCACATTTGGCTGCCATACGAACATCATCGTAAACTCTAGATGCTCCAATTTTTAATTGAATAGGCACTTGATTATCAGTTAACTCTCTTAACTCTTGGACTTTTAATGCTAAATCATCAGGTCCCATCCAGTCAGGATGTCTAGCTGGTGATCTTTGATCAATACCAGCAGGTAGAGATCTCATTTCAGCAACTTGGTCAGTAACTTTTTGTCCCATTAAATGTCCACCCATACCAACTTTTTGGCCTTGTCCAATAAACACTTCAATTGCATCTGCTAACTGAGCATGATGAGGATTAAAACCATATCTTGATTGAATACACTGGTAATACCATTTATTAGAATATCTTCTTTCATCAGGAATCATTCCACCTTCACCAGAACAAGTAGCACTACCAGCCATTGCAGAACCTCTAGCTAAAGCAGTTTTAGCTTCATAGGATAATGCCCCAAAACTCATACTTGTAATGTAGACGGGTATATCTAATTTAATAGGATTCTTAGCTCTAGGGCCAATTATTGTTTCAGTTAAACATTTCTCTCTGTATCCTTCGATCACAAATCTTGTCAATGTGCCCGGAAGAAAAACTAAATCATCCCAATGAGGAATTTTTTTCATAAGAGCCATACCTCTCATACGGTAACGACCTAGTTGTGCTTTAATATGAATATCATCCATCACCTCTGGGGTGAAGATTGAGTTTTTTCCTAAAAGTTGTGTGTTACGTTTTGTCATTTTTTCTAACCTAAGATACCTTTCTTTTCTGCTGGTTCTAAATTGTCATAATTCCAAAGCATTCTTCCTGCTACATACTTCTTAAATTTAGAAGCTGGAACTCCACAATCGATTTCAGCATTTTTTATTTTTTGTTCTAACCATCTAACTTCATGATCATTCATCTCACCTTCGATACAATCAGTACCTAAAGATTTAGGCTCACCTCCGACAAATATAATTCCGTCATACATGGAGTCCCCCATATTTGCACTAACATTACCACAAACAATAATACGACCTCTTTGCATCATGAATCCGGTATATGCACCGGCATTACCACCAACTAAGATAGTTCCACCCTTCATATCAATTCCAGTTCTAGCTCCAGCGTCTCCTTTACAGATCAAATCACCACCTCTAAGAGCCGCACCAAAACATGAACCGGCATTTTTTTCAACTACAACTTTACCTGACATCATATTTTCAGCGCATGACCAACCTACTCTACCGTTAATTCTAACAGTAGGTCCATCAATACAACCAACACCAAAATAACCTAAACTACCTTCAAAGATGAGATTTAACTTATTCAATATTCCTACACCTAAGGCATGCTTAGCGCCTGGATTTTTTATAACAATAGAACCATAACCTTTTAAAAGTGCGTCTCTTACTTTTTGATTAAGTTCTTTAGCATCGATACCTTCACAATCTATTGCTATTCTTTTATTAAAATCAACATCGTGATTTCCATAATATGTAAAATTTTCTTCCTCAGTAACTTCAAAAAATAATTTTTGAGATCTTCCTGATAAATTTTCATCTTGGAAAGCTGTTACTTTTTTTTCTAAACCTGCCATACTTTAACCTCCGCTTCATATGGGTCGTACGTTATAATTTCATGTGGAAAAATATTTCTGATCGCTACTTCTTCTGAAGCGCAAGCAACAATATCCTTACCTTCATAGATAACCATAGGTTTTGCTGCCATATGATCTTTAGCCATTCCTAGTTGGTTTTTAGTTGAAACAATATATGTAAAAACACCATCAAGCTCATCTAAACTATCATTCATTGCCTGTTCTAATTCAATACCCTTGGACATCTTATCAGCGATATAGACAGCTATAATTTCTGAATCACAGTCAGAGTTAAATCGATAACCATTTCTCTCGAGTATTCTTCTATTACCCCAGTAATTAGTTAACTGGCCATTATGAACAACTGCTACGTCTTGATATGGAAATGCCCAATAAGGATGAGCAGACTTAATATCAACATCAGACTCAGTAGCCATTCTTGTATGACCAATACCATGAGTTCCCATAAATTTACCAAGCCCATATTGATCAGAAACTACAGTTGCATCACCAAGATCTTTAATAAGTTCCAGGCCTTTACCTATTGATAAGATTTCAGTATTTTCAACTGTTTCAATAGCTTTAGCAAGTTCTTCTAAGTTTTCATTTTTATATGTGAATTCGTAGCGAAATGCATAAGGAGTACTATTAGATTGTTTAGTAATCTTTGCTCCGTGTTCTTTCATAAGTGCGTCTACCTGTTTCTTACGACTGATTAAAACTTCTGGGTCTTCAGTTTTAGCTGAGCCTTTTACCTGAACTGCATTTTCAGAAATTTTAAATCTCAAAATAAAGCCAGTTTTCAAAGGTGTACCGTACATAGCATATCCAGTTGAGTCTGGGCCTCTATGTTTGATCCCTTGAAGCATTAGTCTCATTTGTTCGCCAACGTTAACGCTTTTCTTACTTCTGTTAATTACTCCTGCTATTCCGCACATTTCTCTATTCTCCCTATAATTATTTCTATGGTAGGCAATCCAAGTATTTATCAAGATCCCACTGAGTTGGAGTAGCAAGAAATTCTTCCCACTCATCTGTCTTATACTCGGTAAAGACTCTTAGCATATCTCCAGGCATAGCATCCTGAATAACTTTATCTTTAGAAAGTTTGTCTAGAGCATCACCTAATGTCATTGGTAGTTTCTCTTTACCCGCATTTGCTTCATACATATTTGCTTGCTCTGGTTTACCTGGATCCATTTTATCATTTATTCCATGATCAAAGGCTTTAAGTAATCCTGATCCCATTAGATAAGGATTATGAGCTGAGTCTACTGAACGGTATTCAAATCTACCGGGAGCAGAAACTCTTAATCCACAAGTTCTATTTTGAAAACCCCAATCAGCGTAAACCGGTGCCCAGAAACCTGCATCCCATAATCTTCTATAGGAATTAACCGTTGATGAACCAATTGCAGTAAGAGCCGGAAGATGTTCCATGACTCCGCCAATTGCTTGTAAACCAATTTTACCTGGAATTTTTCTATCATCAGTATCGGGCATAAATACATTCTCTCCACCTCTTCTATGATGGTAGACTTGCTCCATACCAGGGAGAGCTTTCACATCATTTCCACATGGAATAATTTCATCATTTCCTTCTTTCCATAATGAGATATTTGTATGACAACCAGATGCAGAAACTCCAACAAAAGGCTTTGATAAGAAACATGCTATTAGATTAAATTCTCTAGCAACTTGAGCGCAAATCTGCCTATAAGTAGAAAGTCTGTCCGCATTTCTTAAAACATCATCATAGTTAAAATTAAGTTCTAATTGACCTGGAGCATCTTCATGATCACCTTGAATGATATCAAGACCCATTTTACGAGAATATTCGATAACCTTCATATAGACTGGTCTTAGAGACTCAAATTGATCAATGTGATAACAATAAGGTTTTGAAAAACCAGCACCCGTAGGTGTTCCGTCTTCATTTTTAGTTAACCACATCATTTCAGGTTCAGTTCCAGCTCTTAATTCAAGACCATGTTTATCTTTAAATTCTTGATGGTGTCTTCTTAAGTTACCACGACAATCAGAGGTTAAGAAACCTCCCGGATCCTCATCCTCTTCTCTATTTCTAAAACAAGTACAAAAAACCCTAGCTATTCTTTTATCCCAAGGAAGTTGCATAAAAGTTTCTGGGTCAGGAATTCCTACTAACTCATGTGCTTCAGGGCCATATCCAATATAATTACCATGCCTATTTGTAAATAAATTTGCTGTTGATCCATAAACTAATTGAAATCCTTTTTGAGCAACTGTTTCCCAATGATCAGCAGGGTAGCCTTTTCCAACAATTCTTCCTGTTACAGAAATGAATTGAAAATAAATATACTCAATACCAAGTTCATTAATCTTACTTCTTACTTTTTTTATGTTCTCATTTCTTTCTTTATCAGCAACGTATGTTTCTAGTGCGGTCATATTCCTTACCTCCCCCTTTACATCAACTCCATGGGAACGGACTCTTAGAGACCGGATGTAATTTCCCTTGTTCATATCTAGAAAATCTGAAAGGTTCTAAAATATCAGATTTTCCACCTAGTAGTTCATCAGAGACTAAATCGCCAATACCAGCCATCTTATAACCATGGTTAGCATCAGCAATAATGTAAACATTTTCTCTGTATTGATCAAAAACCGGGAATCGATCTGGCGTTACACAACCAATACCTCCAGCTTTTTGTTTTTTATACTTAGTGTGACAGCCTACAAATTGCTTTTGACAAAAAGCAAGAGCTGAAGTGAACTTATCTTCAAAAGATTCCCTAGGTTGAAATTCATTTGAATCATGACCATAAGGATCTAAAGAAACATCTTCGTTGGCCTTAGTAACATCATAAGGAGAGGAACCTCCTTGAATACCAGCTCTATAAATATCTGGCTTATAATAAAAACCCCACATTTCATTTTCATGAATTACATGTCCATTTTTATCAGAAATAAGAGTCGCCTCTGTATCTACATGAATAACAGGGTATTCAGTTCCTTTAGCAGTTTTATAAGAATAAGGATCTACATCTAGCTCACCTTCTTCTAAAGCCATATATGACCACATTTTTAAATCGTCTGTAAATGAACCGTCTGGTTTTTTTATTTTTATTGTTTTTGGTAAATCTAACATTTCCCAGAAATTTCTAACCCATGGTCCTGCAGCAACCACTACTTGATCACATTCAATCGTACCTTCACTAGTTTCAACTGACTTAATAGCCTGACTGCCACTAGATGTATTTAAAGAAGTTACTGTGACCCCCTCACAAATTTTAGCACCCGCACTAACTGCTAATTTATGAAAACCTTCAATAGCTCCCCTGTTAGCACCATAGCCCGTTTTCTTTTCATGAAGAACGGAAGTTATTCCTTGAGCTTGCCAATCCGGCAAAAGTTCTTTCATATATTTATTACAATCCGCTTCACCTTCGATGAAATCGGATTCAAAACCAATTTCTTTTTGTTGATGATAAACTTCAGACATACCTTCATGCATTAACTGAGAATTGATCTGCATATATCCTACTGGCTTATAAGTCAGAGCTTCAGCATTAGCATTCCAGACTTTCACTGAATGATCCATTAGATGTCTCATTGCTGGTTGGTAATAGTTATTTCTAACAATACCGCAAGCTACACCGCTTGCACCTGAAGCTACTTGAGATTTTTCTAAAACTACAACTGAATTTTCTTTTAATTGGCCTTTCTTAGCCAGCTTTTGACATAGATGCCAGGCTGTACTTAGACCATGAATACCTGCTCCTATTATTAGGTAATCACATTTTGTTGGTATGCTCATAACTCCTCCGATTTATAAGATATCTTCTAATGACTATAGAAGGAAAAACATATCATGTTTCATAATATGAAACATTATTTATGGGTTAAAATACTACTTATCAACAATTAAATTAGAAATTTTAATAGAGGCAGATTGCAGTATTTTTATATAGTCCTCTAATAGTTTTGGGGACATTAAAGACTTACTTCCAGAAAAGGAAATTCCGGCAAATGATCTTTTTTCATGATCTAAAATTGCAACGCCTACACCGTATACGTTATCAAAAGTCTCTGCGTGATTAAGTGAGTAACCCTGCTTTCGAATCTGATTCAATTCTTTTTTAAGTGACTGGATATTTGCTATAGTATGATTTGTGTGAGGGTAAAAATTATAACTTTTGTATATTAAAGATATTTCATTATCTGGTCTGTAAGCTAGAATAACTTTACCAATAGCACAACAGTGAGCGTCCAATCTCATACGAAAAGTTCTAAAATTTCCACTGTCATTGTTTGATGAAATCTTATCTGAGTGAACAATTTGAGGACCTTCAAGCATAGCCAAATAAGTAATTAACCCTGTGGTTTTTGAGACATCGTTTAAAATATCTTTTGATTCTTCAGATATAGATTGAAGATAATCTGAAATTTCTCCAAATTGAAAAGCCTTGTGCCCCAATGTATATGTGTTAGTTGATGTATTTTTATGTATATAACCCAACTGATTTAAAACAGATAAAAGTCTAAATGTTGTTGTTCTAGATATTGTAGCTTTTCTAGAGATGGAACTTGCCTTTAATGGGAAAACAGATTGAGATAGTATTTCTAAAATCCTAAAAGATTTCTCTAGAGATTTATTAATATACTTATTCTGTTCCACATTATGAAATTATATTAAAAATCCTTTTTATCCAATCTAATTTGGATCGATCTTATAATAATAAAAAATCTAATTATTAGAATTTACTACCTGGTATCCAGCTAGTTCCAGATAAAGGTACCCCTGCCATTGCTGCAGCTTCAACAGTTAGAGCACATAAATCTTCAGGTTCAAGGTTATGTAAATCATTTTTACCACATGCCCTCGCAATAGTTTGAGCCTCTAAAGTCATAACTTTTAAATAATTAGAAAGTCTTTTTCCTCCTGCTACAGGATCAAACCTTTTCATAAGTTTTGGATCTTGAGTGGTAATTCCGGCAGGATCCCTACCTTCATGCCAATCGTCATATGCTCCAGCAGTTGTGCCAAGTTTTTTATATTCAGCTTGCCATTTCGGGTCATTGTCGCCAAGAGCGATAAGAGCAGCAGAACCAATTGATACAGCGTCAGCACCTAATGCCATAGCTTTTGCTACATCAGCTCCATTTCTAATTCCTCCAGAAACTATTAATTGTACTTCTCTATGCATGTCTAAATCTTGTAACGCTTGGACAGCAGGTCTTATACAAGCTAATGTAGGTTGACCAACATTTTCAATAAAAACCTCTTGAGTTGCCGCTGTTCCACCTTGCATACCATCAAGAACGACAACATCAGCTCCCGCTTTGACAGCTAATGCCGTATCGTAATAAGGTCTTGAACCTGCTATTTTTACAAATATAGGAACTTTCCAACCTGTAATTTCTCTTAGTTCTAATATTTTAATTTCCAAATCATCAGGTCCAGTCCAATCAGGATGTCTACAAGCAGACCTTTGATCAATACCTTTAGGAAGAGTTCTCATTTCAGCAACTCTGTCACTTATTTTTTGACCTAAAAGCATTCCGCCGCCACCAGGTTTAGCTCCTTGACCAATTACAACTTCAATAGCATCAGCTTTTCTTAAATCATCAGGGTTCATTCCATATCTTGATGGAAGTAATTGATAAACTAAATGCTTAGACTGACCTCTTTCTTCCGGTGTCATACCTCCATCCCCTGTTGTAGTTGAAGTTCCAGCTATACTAGCACCTCTTCCTAATGCCTCTTTAGCAGGACCAGATAATGCGCCAAAACTCATACCGGCAATAGTTATTGGGATATCAAGATGTAGAGGAATTTTAGCATACCTAGTTCCTAACTTTACTTTTGTATTGCAAGATTCTCTATAGCCTTCGTAAGGATATCTAGACATAGAGGCTCCTAAAAAAAGTAAATCGTCAAAATGAGGAAGTTTTCTTTTAGAACCACCTCCTCTAATATCATATATACCTGTTTCGGCAGCTCTTCTTATTTCTGAATTGGTATACTCATCAAATGTCCAAGATTGACGAGGGGTTGTTTTAAATTTATCACTCATTTTTTAATATTCTGACACATTATCTATGTTGAAGTTATATAATTTTCTAGCAGATCCATACATTTTAAAATCCTTAGCATCAAAATTATTTATATTAGCTTTTTTTAATAATGAATTAAGAGTTTCAAGATCTTTTTTATTCATTTTTTTTTCTTCACAATCTGCGCCAAGAGATTTCACGAAACCCCTTACAAATAATTTAGCCTCATAAATACTATCGCCTAAAGCTTCACCCGCATCTCCACAAACAACCATATTGCCAGCTTGAGCCATAAATGCAGACATATGTCCAACAGATCCTTTTACTATAATGTCAATCCCTTTCATAGAAATACCACATCTGGAACTCGTATTACCATCTACGATAAGGGTACCGCCATGTGCTGTAGCACCAGCAGATTGTGAAGCGTTACCTTTTACATGAACAGTACCTGACATCATATTTTCAGCAACACCAGTACCTACATTGCCTTCTATAGTAATGAGTGCTTTTTGATTCATACCTGCACAATAATAGCCAACATGGCCTTTTATTAAAACTTCCATTTCATCTTTTAATCCTGCACAAACCGCATGATTTCCAGTTGGATTTGAAACTAAATAATTTCTTAAGTTAGATTTAGGATCTAAGTTTTGCAAAAGATCATTAACTTCTCTTAACGTCTTTTTCTTTAAATCTAGTTTAATTAACTCCCCCATGAATAAACAACTCCTGGCTCTGGTTCAAAAATTTTTGCAGTATTGACTCCTGGTAGATGAGCCATAGCTTGAAACTCAGATGCAATAGCTACATAATCTTTAGTCTCAGCAATTACTGCAGGCTTACATGCAATTTCATCTCTAACAATCGCAAAACCATTTCTTGTTCCTGCAATAAAAGTATAAAAACCATCTAAATCTTTTAATCCATTCACTAAAGTTTCTTTGAGAGATTTTTTTTTAGACAAACTATTTGAAACATAACCAGCCGCAACCTCTGTATCATTTTCAGAATCAAAGGATTGTCCTTGTTTTAAAAGTTTTCTTCGTAAATTATTATGATTAGAAAGAGAGCCATTATGAACTAAGCATTCATCTTGGCCTGTGGAATAAGGGTGAGAGCCATTTGTTGTAATGGCACTTTCTGTAGCCATTCTTGTATGACCAATAGCATGAGTACCGGAAAATTTATCTAACTGAAAATTTTTTATAACCTCATTAGGATTACCAACTTGTTTAAAAATTTCGATGGATTTTCCATAGCCCACTAAAGATACATCTTTAAATTCTGAAGATATAAAAGAAATTATTTTTTTAGGTTCTACATCAGAAATTAATACAACATGATCGGAATGTTGCTTAAGTTTTAATTTTTTAAATTTTTTTGTAATTATTTTTTTAAATGAATTAAAAGAATAATGATTAAGAAGACAAAGCGAATATTTAAATTCCTTAGATTTTTTATTTTCAGAGTAAATAGCAAATCCCGCGCTGTCTGGACCGCGAGTAGCCATACCTTGCATCATACCTGTTAGATATTTACCTAGATCTTTTGAAAGTTTTTTATTTTTTAAATATATACCGACTATGCCACACACTATTCATACCCCAACATAACCATACTCTAAAGCTGCATCAGTAATACTATGATAAAAAGAACCACCAAAACTTCTAAGGCAAAAGAGTCTGAATGTATGATTTTCATCATCAGTAAAATCAACCATAAAACTGATACCATTATATGATGAATTGGCACAATTATTTTTTTTAAATTCTGAACTATTGAGGTTTAAAGGAGTTCCCTTTTTAAGTACATCTATTGAATGTTTTCCTGAAATCTCTATACCTGCTCTAGAATGAGATAAATCAGTTGTAGCAAAATCTTCCTCATTAACACCTTGTTCAATTTTATCTTTTATATTTTTATCTGAAGATACGACCATACAAATATCAGGGCCAGTCCATAAAATTCTAGTTTCATTGTTATAATTTACTGTCTGATAAGTTTGGGGAAAATCAAGACCATCTATTTTAATTGAGTCCGTTTTAACATTACTGTTTTTAAATTTTGCTATTTGAAAAATTGAAAGATTTTTCAATTCCCTGACTGTAACTAAATTTTGTTTTTCTTTATTTTGATAATCTCCAAAATTTCCTATTTGATGATCGTTATGTAATGCAGATAAAATTATATTTTGTTTAGTCATTAAGCTCTAACCCTTTCCCCTTTAGGATCAACATAGTGAGGTGATACAACCTCAACAGCAACAGAAATATTTTTCAAAGGAGATACAGCAAATAGCTTTTTACCAATTTTATTTTTACCATCTTTTAATACAGCTATAGAAAAAGGATTATCGTATTCTACACTCCAACAAGATGAAGAAACATGACCTAATTTAGGATTAGGTAACTTAGCCTTATCGTCTTCAACTAAGTGAGAACCCTCAGGTATTTTAGTTTTCTTATCAATAGGAACTAAACCTACTAGAGTTTGTCTTTCGGGATTATTGAAAGCTGATTTTTCTAAAGATCTTTTGCCTATAAAATCTTTTTTTTGACTTACCATACCATGTAAACCAATATCATAAGGAACAGCCCTTCCATCAAGTTCTGGTCCAGAAACATGCCCCATTTCAATTCTTAAAGTAGCTAAAGCTTCTGTTCCATATGGCTGAATACCAAATTCTTCTCCAGCTTTTACGATTTCACTCCACATAAATAATCCGTAGTTTGAATCAACATTTACTTCATACGCAAGTTCACCTGAAAAGGATATTCTATAGATCTTCGCTTTAACTCCAGCTATTTCAGCTTCCTTAACACCCATAAAAGGAAAATTTTCAGTTGAAAAATCAATATTTGGAAAAAGTTTTTTCATTAAGTCTCTTGACTTAGGTCCTGCAACGGCTGCTCCAGAAAATTGCTCTGTTGAAGAAACTACATTGACTTTTAATTCTGGCCATACTACCTGCAAATAAAATTCCAAATGAGATAGTACATTGGCTGCTTGTGCGGTTGTGGTAGTCATATGAAAATGATTTTCTGACAGTCTAGTTGTTGTGCCATCGTCAAATACCATTCCGTCTTCCCTTAACATCACTCCGTATCTGGCTTTTCCAATAGGAAGTTTCATCCATGCATTAGTATAAACTCTGTTTAAAAGTTCTGCTGAGTCAGGTCCTTTGATATCAATTTTACCCAATGATGTAACGTCACAAATCCCAACATTTTTTCTAACATTTAATGCCTCACGATTAACTGCATCGGACATAGTCTCATTGCCTCTAGGATAGTAACGAGGTCTTAACCATAAACCTGCATTCGTATACACTGCATTATTTTCATCATGCCATTTATGAGTAGGAGTTTTTCTAGTTGGTTGAAAATGATTACCAACTTCCCTTCCAACAAGAGTTCCGATTGTTACGGGAGTGTACGGAGGTCTAAAAGTAGTATGACCAACTTCAGGAACAATCTTTTTTTGAATATTTGAAACTTGCTGTAAACCATTTAAGTTACTTGTTTTGCCTTGATCTCCCGCCATACCCAGTGTGGTATATCTTTTAACATGTTCAATGGATTTAAATCCTTCTCTTACAGCTAACTCAACATCTGAAACAGCAACGTCATTTTGAAAATCAATAAATCTTTTAGAATTTTTTCCATTAGGCAAAGGCATACACCAAATTTTTTCATGTGTTTCTGTTTTATATTCTTTTGAAACAGGTGATACGATTTTATTATTTTTAGAAGTTATTAAATTTGACAAATCGAAACCAACTTGGAAACCTTCTTCTAAAGACTGTTTTAAAGTAAAAGAACCCTTAGCTGAACCAACCACAGTTTCTTTTTGTCTTTTTTTATCTGGAACAAAAGCATCAATATTTTTATCAAATTTTAATTTATTACCAGATTGAGATGATAGGTGAACTGTTGGTGTCCATCCACCTGACATACAAATACAATCACAGTTGACTTCTTCTAAATCAATAAAACTATCTTTGGTAGAGTTAAGTTTTCCTATTGTTGCCGAGCTGATTTTTAAATGACCTTTAGTGTCAGCTACACCAGAACTAAATCTTATTTCAATCCCTAATGACTGGGCTTTTTTAACTAAATCTCCTGAAGAGCTATTTCTTATATCAAGAACTAAAGGACTAATATTATTTTCTTTAAACTCAATTGCTGATAAGTATCCAGTGTCATTATTAGTAAATATAATTGGATTTTTTCCAACTAAAGTTTCATAAATTTTCATATATTCATTTGCAGCTGAGGCAAGAAAGATACCAGGTCGATCATTATTACCAAAAGACAATGGTCTTTCAATGGACCCAGTTGAAATAATAACTTCGCCCGCTCTTATATAATGTAATCTTTGGCGTGGAGTATATTTAGAAGGATTTTCAATATGATCGCTGACTCTTTCAAACATAACAGTCATATTATGATCATAATAACCAAATACCTGCGACCTACTTTTAAGAATTACGTTAGGTAAACTCCTAAGATGTTTGATTGTTTCTTCTACCCATTCTTTTCCTGGTTTATTATTAATTGTAACCTCATCGGTCAAAAGAGAGCCACCAAAATGAACCTTATCCTCTGCTAAGATTACCTTGGCACCATTATTAGCAGCAGCCAAAGCACTAGCTAAACCGGAAGGACCCGAACCGACAACAAGCACATCACAGTGCTCATAATTGTGTTCATATCGATCTGGATCTGGGGTTAAAGATGCAACACCCATTCCTGCGGCTCTTCTAATTATAGGCTCATATATTTTCATCCAAAATGATTTTGGCCACATAAAAGTTTTGTAATAAAAACCTGCAGGGAAAAAACGATTAAGTAAATTATTGACTTCACCTATATCAAATTTCACAGAAGGCCAACAATTTTGACTATTAGCTATTAATCCCTCCACTAACTCAACTTCAGTTGCAATAATATTTGGCTCTGAACGATCACCCTCGTGAAGCTGTACCATCGCATTAGGCTCTTCAACACCAACACCCATAAAACCACGCGGTCTATGATATTTGAAACTTCTTCCAACTAAATGAATTCCATTAGCAATTAAAGCAGATGCTAAAGTATCACCTTCATAACCCTGATAGCTTTTTCCGTTAAATTTAAAATTAATTACTTTAGATTTATTTAAAAATGAATTTATATTTTTTGTTCTATAAGATTGTGTCAATTTTATAATTCCTCTTCCAAGCGCACAGTTTTAAAAATTTCATGTGTAACTGTATCTCTTGAAACTTTAAACCATTGTCTACAACCTGAAACATGATGCCATAATTCTGAATGTTTACCTCTGGGATTATCTCTAAAATAAACAAAATCATCCCAATCTTTAGTACTTACTTCTTTTCCTAGGGCGGGTCTTTTAACAGTAGCATCTCCCCCATAGGCGAACTCATTTTGAGATCTCTTACCACAGAAAGGACATTTAATTTCTAGCATGATTTAACCAATCCAAGGTTTTGGACCTACACCCTTTTCGTCAATTATATTGCCACTATGAAAACGTTCTAAATTAAATGCTTCATTTAATTCATGAGCTTCATCTTTGGCGATTGTATGCGCAAAAACATATCCAGAACAAGGTGTTGCTTTAAAACCACCATAACACCATCCACAATTTAGGTAAACTCCATCTATATGAGTTTTGTCAATAATAGGAGTTCCATCCATAGACATGTCCATAATTCCGCCCCAACTTCTTAACATCTTTAATCTACTAAAATTTGGAAATACAGCTAGACCTCCCGATAGAATATGTTGGATCATTGGTAAGTTTCCTCTTTGTGCATAACTATTATACCCATCAAGATCTCCACCCATTACCATTTCTCCTTTATCTGACTGGCTACAATAAAAATGACCTGCCCCAAATGTTACTACGTTATGCAGCAAAGGTTTAACTGGCTCTGAAACACAAGCTTGAAGAACATGAGATTCAACCGGTAATCTCATATTTAATTTATCGGCAAGTAAAGTAGTGTTACCCGCAACACATAAGCCAACTTTCTTGGCTTTGATATCTCCACGTGAAGTTCTTACACCAGAAATTTTTCCATTATTCACATCAAATCCTGTTACTTCACAATTTTGAATTATATCGACTCCCATTGCATCAGCTTGTCTTGCGTAACCCCAAGCAACAGCATCGTGTCTTGCAGTTCCACCTCTGGGTTGCATTAACCCTCCAAAAATCGGAAAGCGACAATTTTCAGAAAAGTCTGCGAACGGAATCATTTTTTTTACTTCATCTCTATTTAATAAAACAGCATCGATTCCATTTAATCTCATTGAATTGCCTCTTCTAGCGTAGGCATTAAGTTGCGCATCAGAGTGAGCAAGATTAATAATTCCTCTTGGTGAATACATAACATTATAGTTAAGTTCTAAGCTTAAGTTTTCCCAAAGTTTCATTCCAAATTCATAAAAATGAGCACTGGCATCAAACATATAATTTGAACGAAGAATAGTTGTGTTACGACCAATATTACCTCCGCCAATCCACCCCTTTTCAAGTATAGCTACGTTAGTAATATTATGTTCTTTAGCAAGATAGTATGCCGTTGCCAAACCGTGGCCACCACCACCAATAATAATAACATCGTATTCTTTTTTTGGTTCTGGGTCTCTCCAAACCGCATCCCAATTTTGATGATTAGAGAATGCGTTTTTGATAAGACTAAGTGCTGAATATTTTTGCATATTTAATTTTTATTCTATGAGAAGAAATATATAGATCAATAAAGGATAGCGTATAATCGTGTTTCAAATTATGGAACAACTTTAACCCCTATTTTTATTGTTTAAATTAAATTATTCACAGGAAAAATGGTTTTAATATCGACTTTTTTTTAATACGATATGTTAAGTTCTAGTAGGAGTTATTAAAATGGTAAGAGTAGCAATAATCGGAGCAGGTCCAAGTGGGTTAGCACAATTAAGAGCATTTGAATCAGCAGAAAAAAAAGGAATCAAGATTCCTGAAATCGTATGTTTTGAAAAGCAAGAAGATTGGGGTGGTCTGTGGAATTATACATGGAGAACCGGTACTGATGAATACGGAGAACCTGTCCATTGTAGTATGTATAGATATCTTTGGTCTAATGGACCAAAAGAATGTCTTGAATTTGCAGATTATACATTTGAAAAACATTTTGGAAAACCTATTGCGTCTTACCCACCAAGAGCAGTGATGTTAGATTATATTCAAGGAAGATTAGCTAAATCGAACTTTAGAAATAAAATAAAATTTAGAACACCAGTAAGAAGTGTTATCTATAATAAGGAGGATGATAATTTCACAATTACTTCTCATGATTTAAAAAATGATCAAGTGAGTTCAGAGATGTTTGATTATGTAGTTTGTGCTAGTGGTCATTTTTCAACTCCTAATGTACCTACTTTCAAAGGCTTAGATAAGTTTGGCGGGCGTGTTATGCATGCGCATGACTTTAGAGATGCTTTAGAATTTAAAAATAAAGATTTATTAATTGTTGGAACAAGCTACTCAGCTGAAGATATAGCATCCCAATGTTATAAGTATGGAGCAAAATCTATAACAATTAGTTATAGAACGAATGCCACTGGATTTCATTGGCCAGAAAATTTTTCACAGGTCCCTTTAATTACTAAAGTTGAAGAAGGTAACACAGTTCATTTTAAAGATGGTTCAAAAAGAGTTGTTGATGCAATTATACTATGTACAGGATACCTGCATTATTTTCCATTCTTAACCGATGATTTAAAATTAAAAACAAATAACTGTTTATGGCCTTTAGGAATTTATAAAGGGATTTTTTGGGTAGATAATCCAAAAATGATGTACTTAGGAATGCAAGATCAGTTTTATACTTTTAATATGTTTGATGCCCAAGCCTGGTATGCAAGAGATCATATACTTGGGAAAATTGCATTGCCATCAAAAGAAGAAATGTTAAAAAATAATCAAGAATGGAAAGAAAGAGAAGAAAAACTGGAAACAGATGAAGATATGATTTGGTTTCAAGGCGATTACACTAAAGAACTAATTGAAGCGACTGACTATCCAACATTTGATATAGAGGGTGTAAATAAAACTTTTATGGACTGGGAGCACGATAAGCACAATGACATCATGGGATATAGAAATAAATCCTACAAATCATTAATGACTGGGACAATGGCGCCTGTTCATCATACTGACTGGTTAAAAGAATTAGATGATTCCTATGAATCCTATATGAAGAATTAAATATTTAAGCTTTAACTCTCGTTTTATCCGGATCATAAAAAGGAAATCTAACCACTTTAGCCCTTATTCTTTTTTGATGTCCGTCTAATTTTCCAATTTCAACTTCAGTATCGATTGCAGAGTAATTTATATCCATTTTACATAAAGCAATCATCTTATTTAAAATAGGAGATTTCACTCCACTGGTAATAGTTCCAATTTGCGCTTTAGCCCCAACATCATGAACACAATCACCATGACCGCAAAGCTCATTCCCCTCAATTTCCAAACCCACTAATGTTCTTTGAGGGTTGGCTTTTCTTTTAATTAAGTTTTCTTTTCCTATGAAATCATCTTCTTTTGATTTTAAAGGAACAGTAAAACTAATGCCAGCCTCAAAAGGATCTGTTTGATCATCAAACTCATAGTTTGCGAAAATTAAGCCTGCTTCAATACGAACTAAATCTAATGCGTCTAATCCCATAGGTGCAATTTTGAATTCTTCTCCAGCTTTCATTACTGCATCCCAAATTTCTGGCGCATGTCTTGGATGGCAAAAAATTTCATATCCAAGTTCACCTGTGTAACCAGTTCTCGAAACCATAATTGGAATTCCGTTTATTTCATTCAAATTTCCAATAGTAAATCTAAACCATCCCAGTTCGTCTAAAGAGGTTTGATGGTCAGGAGTCCATACGATTTTTTTAAGAATTTCTCTACTCTTAGGTCCTTGGACAGACACATTGTGAAGATTATCAGTTGAAGATTTGATCCAAACTTTTAAACCAAATTCTTTTGCTTTTTCTCGTAACCACTCTCCACAATACTCATCTCCGCAAATCCAACGAAAATTTGTGTCAGTCATTTTAAAAACAGTTCCGTCGTCTATCATACCCCCGTGGTCATAACACATTGCAGTATAAACAACTTGGCCAACCGCTAGTTTTCGAATATTTCTCGTACAAGTTCTTTGCATTAATTCTTCAGCATCAGGGCCTAAAATTTCAAATTTTCTTAGAGCGGATAAATCCATAATAATTGCTCTTTCTCGACAAGCTTCATATTCCTGGAGAGCGCCATTATTATTATATTTTGTGGCAAGCCAAAAGCCTTTATAATCAATTATATTTTCCGTCAACTTAGAGACGCGTGGGTGAAAGCCTGTTTCTTTTGTTAATTTTGGTTCTGCATCGGGTTTCATTCTATAAGCTCCTCCTTTACTAAATGGCTTATTTGGTCGGTAAATTCTAACAAACATATCCGTACAATTCCAACCATTAGCTGGGTCTATATCATCAGGACAAGCCGATGTTACACATACTAAATTTTTTACTGCCTTCATTAAAATGTAATCACCCGGTCTAGAGTAAGGTTCATCAAAGACAATAGAATTGTTTCCGTCAATACTTGTATTATAAAAAAGATTTATGGCATTCCAGCCTAATCTTTTTCTTACTGAGTAAGAGTCTAACGCATAATTAAAATTATCAGAACAATTGGGATGTCCAAAATAACCATGATCATCATAGAATTTAGATGTGCATGCTGTGCCGAATGTGTCATGACGACCAACAGTATCTCTAATGACTTCAATTAAAGGTTCGTGATTTTCAGTAAAATATTTTGAATGAAGACCTGGCATCGATCCACCACCCATAATGTATCTTGAATTAGTCGTGTCAATACCGACTTCTTTTCCCTTTTGCAATAAACTAGCATCAAAAGCAGTAAAATCAGAACACTGTCTTCCGAATACATCTATGACTTGAATATAATCTCCCTCTTCTACTTCATAGGCAATTGCAGTTTGTCTTTTAATAAAAATTTCATTAATAGGATCTCCTATCGGATCAGGTAAAATATACTCTCCTTCAATTCTAGACTTCACTCTTTCGACAATTAATCTCAAGTCAGTTGCAGGAACTCCTTCTGAAATAATATCAATTCCACCAGGGGCAGAGATGATACAAACACAATTAAGTTGTGCGGTAAATTTTTCAATTGAACCAGTTAAAGAATCATTGGAAAAAACTAAAACTGATTGGTTGATTGATTTAATATCAATTTTAAATTTTTTTAGTTTTAAACGAACTACTATTGCGGATTCATTGTCCTCATTTAAAATAGACTTTGTGAGTCTGCCGTCATGCTCTTTTTTTAACCCTAATGCCGAAAGATCGTTTTTACCATTTTCTAAAAAACAAACTATTTCAGCTTTTTGATGACCTTCTAAATTAACAATATGAAAGCTATCTCCCTGTTCAAGCTTAATAGCCATAGATCCATTACCATGAACAGAATATTGCTCTTGATTATTTCCTAAAGCAGGTAAACCCGGTTCATAAGGTCTAGATACTGTTGGTATAATCATGAGTCTATTTTAAACATAAAATTAAAAATAATCTTTATGTTAATATTATTTTTTGTTTCATATCGTGGGATTATGCGCATTTCGTTATTTTAATAAAAAAAATTAAGCCGATATTTTAGAAAAAATATTTAAAATTATCACGCCCAGTATAATTAAACTTAATCCTATGATACCCGCAATATCCATTTGGTTTTTAAAATAAAAAATACCCACTAAAGTTAAGAGCACTATTCCAAATCCTGACCATACCGCATAAACATATCCGATAGATTCAAAGTTCTTGAAAGTTAAAGCTAAAAAATAAAAACAAGCAGAATAAGATATTATGGATAGAATACTTGGTCTAAGAATAGTAAAACCTTCTGATGCCTTGAGGGAGGAAGTTCCTATCACCTCTAGGCTAATTGCTAAAATAAGATATAGATACTTAACCATTTAATTATCAGTCTATGAATCTATGCCAAGTAATTTTTTTTGCCTATCAGACCAGGTTCGGATCAAATGATCTACCGCAAGACAGATAAAAGATACAAATATTCCTAGAGTAAGAGCTACTCCCGCACCGTCTTTTCTTGATAATGCTCCCATTATAATTTGACCTAAATCCTCAGTTCCAATTAAAGCACCTAGCACTATCATGAATAAAGAAAAAATAAGTGTTTGATTAATACCTAGCATAATATGAGGAAATGCAAGTGGGATTTCTATAGCAATCAATCTTTGTATTCTTGAAACTCCAGACATTGAACCTGCCTCATGGAGAGATAATGGGACACTTTTTAATCCCTCTATAGTATATCTTGTAGCTGGTATAGTTGCATAAACTATTGCAGCAAGTAAAACAGAAGTGTCAGTAATACCAAATAAAAGAATGACAGGAATTAAATAAACAAAAGAAGGAAAGGTTTGAAAAAAATCACATATAAAAAGCATGAACGCAGTTGATTTAGAATTTTGAGCACAAGATAATCCAACAATTAAACCAATAAAAGTTGCAATAATGACTGCAAATGTCGCCATATACATTGTAATTAAAGCTCTGTCCCAATATTCTGATAAAGCTATGAATAAAAATAGAGATCCTACAATCAGAGAAGATCTGATACCCCCAACTATAAAGCCTGCACCCATCACTAAAATAAATGTAGAAACTACAGGCATTCCCAGATAAGCCATTTTCATTGGGACTAAAATATTTGTAATAAGAAATATATTAAACGAATTTAGATAATAAAAAAAAGTTTCCCAAATCCAGTCAACCCCGGCGTCTAATAAAGGTGAAATACTAAAACCTTTTTCGTAAGGAACTAAATATAGATAGTTAATATTATTAAAATACAAACCGCCAATATAGGCAAAAATAGAGCACACAATTAATAAAATAGAAAAAATAATTAAATTTTTATTTTTTTGACAAAAATTTAAATTTGCAAAATAATTTTTTTGTTTGTTCGCCCATGCAAGTGAAAATTTATCTAATACGATAGCAATGATAACAATACAAATTCCTATTTCAGCAGCTTTACCAATTTTTAATGAATTTAAAGCTAACTTTAAATTAAAACCTAATCCCTTAGCTCCAATAAAAGAAGCTATAACAGTCATAGCAAGACATTGCATAATAACCTGATTCACGCCAATTAAAATGTCAGTTCTAGCAGTAGGAATTAAAACTTTAAATAATAATTGGAATTTATTACATCCACTCATAAGTCCAGATTCAACAACTTCAGGTGATATTTTTTTTAAACCAAGAATTGTTAAACGCACCATAGGAGGTGTTGCAAATATAATAGTCGCAATTGCTCCAGCATGATCACCAATACCAAATAATATCATAACAGGAACTAAAAATGAAAAATGAGGCATTGTTTGGGCAACATTTAAAATTGGCTGTAAGGCTGATTCAACTTTTTTATTTAAGTAACCCCAAACTCCTAAACTTAATCCAAAAATAAAACATATGGGAGCTGTGATTAAAACAAAAGATAAAGTTTGCATTGAAGGTTCCCACTGGCCAAATAGAGAAAGATAACAAGCTCCTATACCTGCTAATAATGCTAAACGAACTCCTTGAAGGTGATAACCAAGAAGCATTCCACCTGCTACAACCGCAGTCCATGGAAGTGCTGGCCATATAAACCATTTATTTGAATTCAGCCAAGAGCTGCTAACGAAAGTGCCGATTGTCTGCGCTCCACCAAGAAAAATTTCTCTAATAAATGTAATTAAAAACAAAACACCACTAGATATAGCTCGGGTAAACTCTCTAATTGCGGCTTTTTTTTCATACATTTCAAATACCGGATCCCAAACCTTTAAAGGAAACCAATCATAAAGAGCGCTATAAATTAAATTATTAATCCAAAGTGGGAAATCTTTAAATAAAGAGGGTAATCTCCAAAGATAATTTCCTTCCGACTCAGGTACTATAAAATAAGAAATTAGAAAAATAAAAAAAAGAAGTAAGAATTGTTGAGGTCTAGAATTTTTAAATTTACTCAACATTATAAATTAAATTTAACTTCCAAATAAAACTTTAATTACTTTAGATGAGTTTAAAGATCCGACTATTTTATCATCTTTAGGATCGATGACATTTAAAGGTTCTTTACTACTTAAGATAGTCTCAGCTATTTTTTCTATTAAATCATTTTTAGATATTTTTAATTTATTAGTAATAGTTGGGTCGATAGGATCCATGATGGATTCGATTTTAATAACTTTTTCTCTTGGAACGTCTTGTGTAAATTTTTTTACATACTCAGTTGCGGGATTCAAAACAATATTATCGGGTGTATCTAATTGTTCGATTATTCCATCTTTCATAATTGCAATTCTATCTGCCAACCGTAATGCTTCATCAAAATCATGAGTAACAAACATAATTGTTTTATTTAATACTCCTTGTAATCGCAAAAATTCATCTTGCATTTCTTTACGAATTAGAGGGTCAAGCGCAGAAAATGGTTCATCTAAAAACCAGATATCGGGTTCGACTGCAAGTGAACGCGCTATCCCTACTCTTTGCTGCTGACCACCTGATAATTCTCTAGGAAAGTAGTTTTCTCTTCCTTTTAGTCCGACCAAATCAACCATTTCCATTGCTTTGGTAATGCATTGATCTGGAGTAATTCCTTTAACCTGAAGTGGGAAAGCGATATTCTCTAATACAGTTTTGTGGGGTAAAAGTGCAAAATTTTGAAAGACCATCCCCATTTTATTTCTTCGAAGTTCAATCAGTTCTTTACCGTTCATAGCATTAAGATCTTCACCATCAATATAAATCTTACCTGCTGTTGATTCACTTAAGCGGGAAATACATCTTAGTAACGTAGATTTTCCCGAACCAGATAAACCCATCACAACTAACATTTCGCCTTTATGAACCTCAAAAGATGCATTATTAACTCCTACGATACACCCAGCAGTATGAAAAGATTTTGAGTCGACTATGCCGTTTGATTCTTTTAAAAGTTTTTCCGCATTATTTCCAAAAATTTTATAAACGGACTCACATTTTATTACGGGAGATTTATTCATATTTGATTTTTCAGACATTGTGTTTTTGTATTATAAGATATAACTAAAGAAAAAAAACCCCTCCCTTAACTTAAAAAAGAAGGGGGATTTAAATTTATAGTATTTAAGTTTTACTTACTTCAACCACTCGTCAACAGCATCTCTGTTATTAGCAATAAAAGCAGTTGCTGCATCAGCATGTGTCATGCCTAAGTTATCAACGTTGTTAGCCATTTCACCGATTTGACCGGCAGTAGCTTCCATTTTAGTTAAGAACTTATATGCACTAGTGTGAGTAAGAGGGAACTTAGCATTAGCTGCCTTCTTTAACCAACCAATTGGTGAACCACAACCTGTAGTTTCAACCGTTCCACCGTCTTCAATTCTACATCCCTGATAAAAAGTAGGAAATTCGATGAAAGTAAAACCTTCTGCATCAGTAAAGTTCGGAGTCCAGTTAAAAATAACCGTTCCACGACCTTCTTTTTTGGCAGCAGCAAGTTCAGTCCAAAGCGCATCAGCACTTCCAGCAAACTTAACAGTCCACTGATCATCTAGTCCAAGACCTTTAAGTCTGTTAGGCATCACATCAGTATGCCACTCATAAGGACCTTCTAACCAACGACCCTTACCACCTGAATCAGCAGTAGCAAAATTCTTTTGACATTCTGCAGATTTTAAAGCTTCCCAATTAGGAAGACCAGGACATAAGTCTTGCTCTATAACCCAGTTAGGTACACCCATATCTTCTAGTGTTGGGGCTGCATGGCTACCGGCATCAATTAAGCCACCTTTATCCATTGCTTCATACATAGGCTTAGCCATAGTTGACTGCCATGTTTCGTGAGCTAAATGAAGATCACCTACTCTGACAGCTTCATATCTTGAAGCGGATTCAGCAGGAACTAATTCAACATTATAACCTAACTCTTCATAGACCTGACCAATAACATTAGCCATAACAACTTGACTTGACCAGTTTAACACTGGAATTCTGATTGGATCAGAGCTAGCAGCTTTTGCAATATTAGCAAAACTTGATAATGAGATAACTACAGCTGCGATTAATCCAACAATACTATTTCTTACTTTCATATCGTTCTCCTCTTTTATATTTAACTTTTGATATTATTTAATATTAAAAACATCAAAAGCAGAAACAAACACAATCAAAAAATATATGATATTATATGATCTGGTGAATGCTCTTTATTCATTCCTAATTTTATTATATATCTGAAAGTGGTAAACGATAAAGCTAAAAGTTTCATAGATTGGAACAGTAAAATATGGACAAAATTAATACATATATAAAAACCATTGAAAAAGCTCAACTATTTATAGATTTAAAATCTCTTAAGCATAATTATAGATTAATTAATCAAATTACTAATAAGTCATTGATAATTGGAGTTGTTAAAGGCGATGGTTATGGGCATGGAATGATGAAATGCTCTGAAACATTAATAAAGTCAGGATGTAAAAATTTATATGTTGCCAACATAGATGACGCCCTTAATCTGAGAAACATATATAAAAAAGTAAGAATTTTTGTTCTCTCTGGACCAATCAATCATCATGAAGTAGGAATATTAGATA